>ENA-OSIY01000041-OSIY01000041.1-marine-metagenome-genome-assembly--contig:-NODE-41-length-68603-cov-19.072265_pt1 | contig 68603 bp, 73 predicted proteins | sample MGYA00237884_ERZ534233 | MGnify/ENA primary metagenome ERZ534233 (study PRJEB26412, sample SAMN06343840) | marine metagenome | isolation source: estuarine water | place: USA: Columbia River Estuary... | reverse complement strand
TGGCAGACATGCCCTCCTGTCTCGAGGGTGTAGATAAAGGAATAAACTTTAGGATAGCGGGTTGACCACCATTGTGCACAACTTGTCCTTTAGCTAACCTCTACGTGGAAGTTCGACTCTTCCCCCTACAGCAAATCATTTTACATGAAAGGTATTATACAAGAAGCTATACAAAAAGCTAAACGTAAAAAGCATGGGCTACGGATAGTCCAAAGATATTTATCAATCAAGTACAAGCTTGACATAAGCTTACGTGCTTTAAAAAAAAGAACAAAGTAATGTTAACAGAAAAAACAGCAGAACAACTAAAGAACGAAGAAGTCGCTAGAGAAACATGGGACTCATGGATAGTAGACTTAGAAGACAAAGACCAACCAGACGCTTGCAGCATAGATGATGAAGACTGCGAAGCCTGCGGAAGTTAAAAGTAAAGTGAGCACCATACTTGAGTTGGGCAAAACAAGTCCTGCCCTAGGAAGCAGGCAAAATTTCTAACGGGATTTAGAAATCAACACGTGAGAATCAGGGGGAAGCTGTGGGAGTTTCCCTCTGTTATCACTACTAAACAAAAAGCAAATGGAAAAACATATTTCACAAAAACTACTTGAGCAGTATGCACAGTGGTATCATGAACAAAAGATGGCTAAACTAGCTGGAGAAAGAGAAACAGAACCAGTAGTAGGAGATTATATAGTAGAGTATTCAATCACTGAAGATGTGAATGATTTTATAAGAGCTACAGAAGCTCTAAACCACATAGGACAATTTATTCAGTTAGATGGTGAATCATAAGAAAGTATATGTAACCTTCTTTAATTTAGACAGGACTGACCACATTCTATGTACCAATTGTGGGCAGCTTGCTGTAGACATTCATCATATACATCCCAGGGGAATGGGTGGTTCGAGTAAAGACTACATAGAAAACCTTGTAGCGCTGTGTAGGAGCTGTCACGATAAGGCTGAGTCAAGTCCATATTTTAATAAACAAGTTAAGGTTAAACACTTACAGAAAGTTCTGTATAAGTTAGAATCAGAGATTTAAATCTTCTTCATCACTTACGTTCTGCACTACTGCAATATATATAAAAGGTACATATATGTGTAGCTCGTAAGCCTGATGAACTTCATTAGCCTCAAAAGTACGAAAGCCTAGTAGCACACCCCAGTAAACACCAAGTTCCAAGGTAGTTCTTCCGTATATTATTTGTATTAATTCTTGCATTAGTATGTAGTTAGTAAGTTTAGTACATCATCAATAGCCTTATGTCTATGGTTATCTTCAAGGATAATCTTATAAACGTAAGAGCTATCTTTTATTTTAGATACATCATGTATTGCAGAGTAGTTAACGTCTTTCAGGTCAACTTGCTGATTGTCTCCGCAGAATATCATTATAGAGTTCTTTCCTAATCTACCCAAAGCCATTCTAAACTGTGACTTAGTAAGGTTTTGAAACTCATCTATAATAACTACAGAGTTTTCAAAAGTTCTACCCCTAAAGTGAGACAAAGAAACAAGCTCTACCTCACCAAGTTCCACCATTTTATCTATCTTACTTTCTTTGTTGTATACCTTTCTCATGTTAGACATGATGGGTACTAACCAAGGTTCTAGCTTTTCCTTTTCTGTTCCTGGCAAAAAACCGTTGTCTTCTGTTGCAATAGTCGGTCTAGTAATAACTATCTTGTTATACTGACGTTTAAAGAATTGGTCAAGTGCAATCTGTACTGCTAACAGTGTCTTACCACTACCTGCCTTACCTACTACAAAACTATATGCGTGATTTAATATCTCGCTCTTAGCCGACTTCTGCTCATCAGATAATGTAATGTTAAATTTAACACTACTCTTCGGAGGCTTCTTTTGTTTGTTTTCCATTTCTTACAGGAACGTTATAGTAATATTCACACTGCATACCGTTGGTCTTATGCCATACAAATGCGTGCGCTCGTTTAATCGTGGACATATATCCACTATCATCATGCCATTGGTCAGTTGGCGACATGCTTCCGAGATGCCTAACAGCAATTCCGTTAAGTTCTTCTACTTGACCCATAATACTTGTTTTAAGGCTATGTAGATGCCCTCTGTGGACTTCAATGTGCCTTACGCTACTCCAAACCTCTCTAAACCTTTGAGAGATAACAGACGCAAGATTCTTGTAGTTCTTCACTCTATTACCATGGTCAAAGATAAGTAAACATTCTCCGTACTTATAACCTTTCATTAAGGGCCTACTATTGTCTACAGTAATATGCTCAGTAGTTTCATACAAAGCCTCTAGTGCGTCTCCCATGTGCATCATAGACTCTTCGTCATGATTACCTGGAATAACAACAACACGCACAGGAGCAGCAGCAGCTAAAGCGTTTATACACTCTACTAGAAGTTTACGACCAAAGCGATAAGCTTCGTATGTAGAAACTGTATTAGATTGTGGTGTACCAGCTGTAGTAGATGTAAAAGGGTTAGTTCTGTCTGCATTTAAGAAGTCGTTACCGACTACAAAGACTATTTCTTCAATTCTGAATCCTCTTGCTCTTTCAAAAAGGGAACGAAGAGCAGAATGAAGCCTTTCCCTAGCCAGAGCCAAAGAGTAACCATCAGTATCAATACCCAACTTACCAAGATGCAAGTCGTATGCCCCAATTTCGAGCAAATAGCCTTCCTCACCCGCTTGTTTAGGCTTAAAATCTGGCTTAATAGAGTATGTACTGAACGCTTCAAATAAATCTTGTTTTAAATCTTCTTTTAATTTACTTAAATTATTCCAGATGTTTATCTTCTTAAACTTAGCCTTAGTTCTATACATAGTAACTGTTACAGGCTTCCTGTCATTGTCAAATCCAGTTACCTCGTATGTACCAATATCGAACCAGTCTACCTCCCAAGATTCAAGGTCTACATTACAATTGTTTATTAAGTCGTCTAGAGATTTTACTCTATTGCTGTCTTCGACAGATATAGTCAATGAGTCTTTTTTCTCATTAGTAACTACTTTCTCATTCGGTATCTCCGATGATGAGTACGACGCTGCTTTTACTTCTTCGTCAAATGCTGCTCTTAACCTTCTTGCTATACTACGTACACTTTCATAGGTAGTATCAAATAAAGCTGCTGTGTCTGCATAATCTTTACGCAGTTTCTCAGGATTTTTTAATAGATAATCCTTTAGTTCTTCATTTTTTTCCACGATTTCTTGCTCTGTTTTTAGTTTGACTTTCTTTGACAAGCCCACCGTTCTTTCTGTGGGACATGTCTTTATTGTCTTTATTACCGTAAGTGCCTGCTTTACGGTTTTTAGCGTTTAATTCCGCTCTATATTTCTTTCGTTCGGGTGTAGAATGATATTTCTTGTCATAGTCTTGCTTTTTTTTACGTGCTTTAGGGTTTGCAGCGTAGTATTTTGCACTTCTGCTTTTCCCATTCCCCTTACCAGCTAAAGTATTTCTAGACATTACATAATATTTTTAGGTTTGACTCCTATATCTTCTAACCAAGTTCTAACCCTTAACCCAGAGTCTGTATCAAAAAAAAGTGACGAACAACCTACTTTTAAATTTTGATTATAAAGCAAGTGGTACATCACTATATGTTCTAAGCTGTCGTATTGTTTCCAAGTAGCTGTGTCAGTAGCATTGCCATCTTCGATTCCTCCTATATAAGCTACATGCTTATAGTTGTCGTCGCTGGTTGGGTGCTCTGGTTCTTCTACCTTATAGTTTGATAGCTGTCCATTAAAATGAACTATATCGCAAGATACTAATAAATTGTAATCTTTTTTGTCAACCACTTTCCCCTTCTCTGTAGAAGTGGAGTGGATAATTAAATAATCAATCATTTTTGTTTAATCTGTATAAGCTTTTCAAGGTATACAGCTAAATCCATCGCTTCTTCCTGAGCATGTTTAAGCCATTCTATCTCGCTTAAATCTGTTCGCTCCATCGTAGTTCCGTACTTTTTTCTGCCCATTTCAGAACGCTTTATAATCTTAAAGCATACGTCTTCCTCTATTCCGCTCATTGTTACTTTTTAGAAGACCCCCCAAAAAAGAAGTCTATAATTGTGTTTACTTTGCTACTCATTGCTCCAAATACCGTACTTATGAAACCAATTTCATAATCAGATAATTCTATTGTGTTCAGTACAAAGTACTTAAACATGGTGTAAGATAGAAAAAAATATGCAACTGTAAAGATAATTGCTAATATTTTCTGTATAGTAGCATCATCTTTATATATCTCTCTCGCACTTTCTCTGTCTTTAACTTCGAGGGCAAACATATCTTTTTCATGGTTTTTAACCACTTTTTCAAACTGTTGCTTAAGTTGTATTCTTTCTTCATCTGTAGTAACTACTTCATCTATAATGTTAGCAGCTTGTCCTACTAAACTTTGTATAATATTCTTTATCATAACTTAACATTTCCATCTACGTCTTGCTTGACGAATTCTTGAATTAGGGTCATTCTTTGTTTTTGCACTACTTCTTTTTAATTGACCCAATGAACGTGCGCAGTAAGACTTACGTCTGCCTGCTGCTTTACTACCAGCCTTAACCTTGCCTGTTACAGCCGTTTTAAGCTTACTTCCAGGGTTTTTCTTACGATACGCTGCAACCCCTTTTTTAGTCATTCCAGCACCTTTTTTCGTAGGTCTGTAATTTGCACCCTTGCCTTTGGTAGTTTTCCTAATTGGATTTTCCTTTTTTCTTGGCATTTGTCTTTCGTTTACGGAGCGCACTAGTACGCTTACCCATTCCTACTCGTTTTTTTTCTGCCACAACCGCAGATTTTCTTTTTCCTACACCCTTCCAGGTCACAGGTGTTTTCTTGTTTACTTTTTTTGTTGGTCTGCATTTTTTGACACCTTTATTTTTAGACGAACCACATGGGTTGCCTTTTTCATCTTTCCATTTTTCTTTAAACCAGCGCTTTAAATTAGCTCCAGCCTTTGTTTTTCGCACAGCCATCAGTCTGATTGTCTACCAAACCTATCCATATTGCAACAACAAGAAGAAACCATACCACCTTTGCTGTACTTCTTTTTTTTAGAACCGCCAGATTTCTTTTTGCGGCACTTAGCAATAGCTCCCGATGCGTACGCACTTGGAAAAACTTTATATTGAGCTTTTACTTTTCTATAGCATGCATCTTTAGGCATAATTATTTCTTTTTAGATTTATTTTTTTTAGGCTTAGTGTGTATATAACCTTTAGCTTTTAAAGTTAAGTGTTCTTTGTTAGTTTTAGCCATTACAGACTTACTACCCTTGTACATCATGTGTTTTTTAAATGCCATAATATTATATATATAAGTTATGAATATTTATATCTAGTATCTCCATCCTCGTCTTTATACGCCTCGAGAACTTGTTTTCTATTTTTAAACTCACTAAAAGATATATGTATCCACGAGTAATCAAACTCGTTAATCATTTGGTCAAAATCTATGTTGCTAGATAAAACCCAATCATATATAGCTTTATTGTTCATTCTTCCTTTTTCCCAGAACTGCAAGTCAACCGCCTGCCCTCGGCAGTGTTGTGACTTAACGCTTCCACCAATCGTTCGATTAAGATTTGGATTCCTATAACCAGAGCTAACACGAAGAGGACCAAGAGCGCTCCTGATAGGTTGAACAAGCCCTGTAATAAGCTTTTGAATATTTTGTAAATGTTCTTTTGTCGGCTCATTTTTTATACCTAATCTTAAGGCTGTATTACTATGTGTTATTTCTGCAAGAGTAAAGTTTTTGCTTAATTTCATTATTCAGTTTTTGCTTGCGTTATTTCTAATTCTTTTACCACAGTTCTGAGGTAGTCTACATCTTTTTGAAGATACGAAATTCTAAGGTCTTGTTTTGCATCGTCAGGCAATGCACCCATTTCACCACGAGGCCATTTAGTTCTAAACTCGTCATTAAGTTCTACGTGTTCTTGCATACGATACACATCTAACTGCAGTTGAGCTATAGATGCTGTAAGGGTGAACCATATACCAGCTAAAGACACTATACCAACAACAATGCCGACAAGTGACTTTATATCTAAATTAATTTTAGAAGTTTCTGTAATGTTTAGTTTATCTTCTTCCACAGTATACATAGCTTAATACTACCGTCGATAGCACTAGAGATGAGCAAATTGTAATCATTGTTTTGGTTATAAATCGTTAATAGCTGATTGTACTTGTTCTTTTGTAGCAGTTACCTTTAACATAATGTTAGGAGTAAACCTATATTGTTCTTCTCCATTTTTAAATACTATAATTGTAGGAGCTGCATCAACTTTATATCTTTGTAATAAACTTTTATCTCTTCTTATCGTATGACGGTAAGTTCTGCAGTTAGTTAGTTCGTGCATAAAAAGTATTTCATTACCTCTATTCCACCCTGCCCAAAACTCTACTACTGCTACACCTCTCCTTATCTCCCAATCAAAATTATCAGCACTTATTTGGTTTTGTCCAAACGCGCTAACGGAAAATAAGAAAAGCATATATAGTAAAAACTTACTCATAGAGCTTTTGTTTAATCAGCTTTATATCATCTTTGATTTCAGTAACATCTTCTTGAGTAGACATAATAGTTTGCCTAATAAGTCTGTCTTTCATATCAAACTCCATTCTTGTAATTACGGGGTCTGTAGGTTTAGGTAGTTCTTTTGCTTCTGCAATATCTGCTTGCAAAGAAAACCACATACCAACTAAGGTAAATATAAAAACAGCGATTGCTGCTAAAGACTTAATACTTACATTAAAGTTTGTATCCTCATTTAAACTCTGAGCCATTTTATTGTATTTATTATATAATAACTAGCTAGCCCTCACTGCTTAACAAATATAATAAATTAATCTTTGTTGATTTTAAACTTTCCATGCATCCAAGTTTTAACGTCATCTCCCACTGTCAGTACTAGTTTATGCTGATATGTACCTGGAAGTATACTTAAATTTGTAGGGGTATATTTGATAGTAATCTTACCCGTAGTGTCGAATGAACCTCCCCCAGTAGCAGTTATACCACCCGAACCGCTTTTAGTTAAATAGGTTTCATGGTCGTCAAAAACAGTATGTACAATAGTATAACCTGTTAAATTAAAAGCAGCTCCTGTAGAATCTGTTATAACTAAATTTATAGTAGCAGAGTTATTTTCTCTTGTAACTATGTCTATTTTTTGCGCAATATCAGTGTTTATTGTTGCCATATTATAAAGAGTTTGTCCAATCTAAATTTAAAACCATTGTTGCTATACTATCTCCTGATACTGAAGAGGGGTCAAAACTAACCATAATTACTTGCCCTGCAGTAAAAGTATTTAAGTTTGAAGAGTATTGACCATCAAAGCTAAGAAACTTGTAAGGTGTATCATCTTGACTCATGTTTATCGTATCACTTTTACCACTACCAGGGTTGAAAGTAGGTACTTCTGTATTAGTAGACGCAAAGTGTAAGGCTACGTCAGAGTACCCACAAAAATTTTCAGACCTAATTATTACTGACTCTACACTACCATTACAAGGAGCAATCCATCCTCCGTATTCTAAGTACCCATTAGTTGATGTTGCGTCATAAGTACCACCATAACCGAATGGTAAATATTGCCTAGAAGCTGTAGAGCCTACCCACCCACAGTTTAGTATCATTTTTGAAGAAGCTTTATGATTAAGCTCTGTATTAGAAAACCTTCTAAGCTCGTCAAGTTCTTCAGACATCTGCTGCATTTGATAAAGCAGGCAGCCTAAAGTTTCAAAAGCATCTTCATCCTCTAAGTATTCTTTATTAGTAAACTTAGACTGCATTCTATTTAGCTTAGTAGAGTCTACTTTGTCAGAGTCGCTACCAGTAGTAGAATATATTCTATTATGTTTTTTATCCGCTAGTGCCATTACGTTGTCATATCAAATTCAAATACTACTGTTATTGTTGTTCCGTTTACTGCTGCTGAGGGAGTTCTTCTTATCGCTATAGCTTCGCCTTTAGAAAACGTCCAATCAGTAGCGCAATCTCCATTACCTTTTTGTGTAGACGTAAAACTTAAGTCTGTACCTCTTTGGTCTCCACTAGGGTCGCTATCGTCTCCATCTATATACATTTCAAATAAATCAGTTCTACTTGTTGTAGATTGGTTAAATACAGCTATCCTAACTACTCTACCATCAAAAGGCATTACTTGCATTAAGTGGTAAGATGTAGCAGTTAAACCTGTACTATCAGATGTCGTAGCACCAGACATAGGTATAAAGTGAGCACTTGTACCTGAGTAGTGGTAAGCGTAACTGTGTATATTTTTTTGTTTGTTTATAGTAACTATTTCTTTACCTTCTATAGATACTGTACCTGCTGCAGTTCTAGCTATGGTCGTATCAGACGCGTGCCCAAGCTCTATGCTAGTTGTAATGTTTAAGTTACCAGCTACAGTAGTTAAAGAGCTAGAGCCATTAGCTATGGTAACATCTATCTCGTCTTCGGCATCTCCATCTTCAATTGTAATTCCTGTTTGTATCTCACCATCATGAGTTGCTACTTGAAGTTTTATCTTACCTCCTTCAGTTCCTGAACCTGATTCCTCTGCTAAACCTATTATTTTTGCGTAAGTTTGGTCATTGTCTGCGGAGTCTTTAGCTATAAAATTAATCATACCTAAATCCGCATTATCTACAAGCGTGTCTTCACGATAAAAGTCTAACTGTGGAGGACCGTATGTATTGTTTTGACCTGTTTGATGTAACAATATACGAGGGTCTCCTGAAGAACTTCCGTATATTACAAGCTCATCCTCTTCGTTTATTTCTGCTATAACATCACTAGCATTATTTTTCCAAGTAAATTTTTGACTTGACTCATTAGCATCAGAATCTATTCTAAACACCATGCTACCTACGGAAGTAATTTCTGCATCGTTACCAATAGATAAGTTCCCACTTACAGTAAGGTCTCCTGTAATCTCTACAGTATCTCCTATTTGTATATTACCTGTGTCGTTATATATAACAAGGTTACTTCCATTTGCTTGTATAGAGCTATCAAAATCTCCTGCGGCTACACCAGTACCAAAAACTATTTTAGCAAGGTCGCTAAACTTTAAGAAATCTTCTGAAGCATTCCAAAACATATTAGCATTAGCAGTATGTCCATACACAAGCAAGTCATGCCCCTCATCATTTGCTCCTATAGTAACGTCTCCATCTATAGTCTGATTTCCTGCGGCAAGAACTGTAGCAGTTGCAGCGTTACCTGTAGTGCTTTGATTTAAAGTTCCTACATTGTTTGCGTGTATAGTTCCTGAGCCATCTACTGTAAGGTCTACTTTAGATGTATTAGCTGCAATCGCTGAATTAATGCTGTTTGCTAGCTTATCTGCAGTTACTTGGTCATCTCCTATCTTTGCAGTTGTTACCGCACCTCCTTCAAGCTTATTTCCAGTTACTTGACCGTCACCAATTTTTGCTGTAGTAACTGCTCCACCTTCTAACTTGTTTCCTGTTACATTACCGTCTAATATTTTAGCGGTTGTTATTTGATTGTCCCCAACTTTGTCTGTAGTTACTGCTCCGCCCTCAAGTTTATTACCTGTAACATTTCCGTCAGCTATCTTAGCAGTAGTAACTTGATTGTCACCTATTTTAGCAGTTGTCACTGCACCACCTTCTAGTTTGTTACCCGTCACATTGCCATCAGCGATTTTTGCTGTAGTAACTTGAGAGTCTCCTATCTTGTCAGTTGTAACAGCCCCGCCTTCTAATTTGTTTCCAGTAACATGACCATCAGTAATCTTGTCTGTGGTTATAGCGTTGTTTGTAATTTTAGCTGTAGTAACAGCGTTTCCTTCAAGCTTGTTAGTAGTAACGTGTCCGTCTGTAATGCTATCTGTAGTAATAGCATTGTCTGCTACCTTTGCAGAAGTAACTGAATCTGCAGCTAACTTATCAGCTGTAACGCTAGCATCTGTAATCTTAGCGGTAGTAACTGCATTACCTTCAAGTTTATTTGTAGTAACATTACCATCCAATATCTTTACAGTAGTTACAGCGTTAGAAGCAATCTTAGGAGCTGTAATTGCGCCATCTTCAAACTTAGCAGTTACTAAATCACCATCAGGAATCTTTACAGCAGTAACCTGTCCATCACCTATTTTTGCTGTCGTTACTGCGTTCCCTTCTAGTTTGTTAGTTGTAATATTACCGTCTAGTATTTTTGCAGTTGTTATAGCGTTGTCAGGTATTTTAGAGGTAACTACTTGATTATCACCTATCTTCGCACTGGTAACTGCGTTTCCTTCTAACTTGTTTGTAGTTATATTTCCATCTAAAACCTTTGCAGTAGTAATTGCGTTGTCTGCAATTTTTGCAGTAGTTATATTAGAGTCAGCAATCTTTGCCGTAGTAACATTAGAGTCTTGTATTTTTATTGTAGTTACAGCATTACCCTCTAGCTTATTCGTAGTTACGTTACCGTCTAGTATCTTTGCTGTTGTAACCCAATTGTTTGAGTCTATAGCAGCAATCTGATTAGTGTGAGTACCTAGTAAAGCGTGGTCAGTATCTAAATTAATAGCTTGTGTAACAGTAATATGACCAACCTTTGTAGAGTCTGAAGAAGGATAGGAAACCTTATTAGTGTTAGCGGCTACGTCTGTAGCTATATCTATACCATCTACCGTACCACTTAATGTAAAGTTTCCAGACTGGTCCATTCCCCCTACTACAGTGCCGCTAGTGTTTACATACTTTAATGTAGTATGAAACTTTAAATGCATTTCATCTGAGTCAGGTCCTTCAAATTTTCCAGGACTCGCTCCCCTACTTTTATAATTAACAGCAGAAACATCTCCCGCTATTGTTGGGTTATCTACTATTACAGTACCATCTACAGAGTTTAAAGAAAAGTCAGTAGTTACTAAAGTATAGTTTTGAATCTTAGAAGAGTCTATTGTATTGTCAGCTATACTAGCTCTAGTAATGATACCAGACTCTATAAGTTCTTCGGTTATTGCGTTAGGAGCTATATGTGCAGATGTAACAGCGTTATCAGCTATCTTAGCAGACGTAACAGCGTCGTTACCTATCTTGGTTGTGTCTATACCTAAGTCAGGAATAGCTGCACCATAAACAGAATTAGGCCCAAGCTTGTCTGCAGTAACACTATCATCAGCAAGCTTTGCAGTAGACACAGCACCATTCTGTATATTAGAAGTGGTTACTACGTCGCTGCCTGATATTGTTCCTTGTATACCTTGTGCGCCTGTAGGTCCTACCTCTCCACTAGCTACAAACTTAATTACAGGACTAACAGAGCCAGTCCCAGATACAGAACCAGCTTCGTTAACTGTAATATTTACAGTAGGTGTGGACTTAGCTTGTAGACTTAAGTTAACTACTGAGTTAGCCATTATATATCAACTACTTTAAACTTACCTACCATTACAGTATTAGTTACTGCGTCCCCTGCATGACTTACAACAAGCTTATATTTGTATGTACCGCTTCTTATAGTCATGCTAGTAGCAGCTACGTTTGTAGTTAGTACTCCTGTTGTCGCTCCTACAGTAATAGTGTTATTAACTTCAGGAGAAGAACCAGTGCCAGATATAAAAGCTAATACTTTTACGTCATTACTATCGTATATCTCAAACTTAGCTACATAAGCATTAGTATCAGCACCTTGTAATAGGTATATAGAGCCGTCTGCTTGCGTTAAAGTAGTTTGTAGATAGAATGAATCATTACGTCTTGCAGTAACGTCTACAATAGAGGCTACGTCTGCGGATACTTTTGTTGCCATTATAAAATTTTTATATGTAAAGGTAATAAATTATTAATATATGTTTGCTTCAGGCATGAAGTTGACCTTCATTGTATAATACTCTCCTGGTTCTAGAGTGTCTACTTTAAAGTAATTAAAATGAGGTAAAGATGCGTTACCGTTTATGTCTTTTAATATAAGCAACCTATAGCTAGAGACTTCGTAGCCACTAACTATAAGTGGGAAAGTCTCATCATCTTTTATAAACTCAGAAAAAAACTGTTCAGTGTTTTTAGATACAATGCTTGGTATACCTATGTAATGCCACCTGTAATTATTGTTGTTAGCAAAGTCTCCATCTTTTATTTGCCACTTAAAGTCATTAAACTTTTCAATAGATTCGTACTGAGAGCCTTTAATTTTCATATAAAAAGGCTTTATAACATCTATCTGGTAACCTTGGCCATGTGATAAAAAACCTATACCGTTATAATTAAACCGTGGAAGATATGCATCTCCTTTGTAATTTTTAATGACTGAAATGTAATCACTTATATTCTCTAGTAGGGGAGTTGTAGCCTCTAGGTCAGAATAAAAGTTGTTTTTTACAAAGTGAATAAAATCATGTGTAGTGTTGTAGTTTAATATTTGCCCTTTCTCACTCCCATACTGCGACTCTATCTGTTCTATATTAAGCGGTATACTAAACCCTCCATTACCTACATCAAACTTTCGGGTAAATGTAGTAGCAGAAAAATAAAAAGGCTCTCTAAAGCTAAAAGAACTTACTTGTATAAGCTTAGAGATTTGGGCTACATTTATAGTTTTAGATGTTGCTTTAGCAAAAATACTTTTAGTAAGAACAGATACAGCAGATTGCGATTTTAAATTTATATTAACTACAGGGATAACCTTAGAAATATTGTTTACAAAAACAGAACCCAAAGAGTAAGCTATATTTATTATTTTAGATACAACTTTCATTTAAAATCTGGATTAAAATCTTTATTATACTGTTCATCTATACTAATGCTATTTACAAACCAAGTTTCTCTGTTTCTTGCTGTTTGATTTGCATTTAAATTAAAACTTATAGGGTATTCTTTATTGTAATACGTGCTATAGTAAAAAGGGTAAATAGCTTCATTGTTTGTGTATCCAACCTTGTCTGTAATAGTTGTATCATCTATGGGTAAATCTAAAGAAAAAGAATGACCTCCCTCTAGCTCGCTACTATTTGCTGGTGCGGTTTGTAAAAATAAGTTACCTGCGCTATCTTTTAACCTAAAAGTAAAGCTAGAAAAATTAGCTATAGAGGCATATAAGTTATTATAAGAAGTTCTTAGTGTGTTTGCTTTGTCTAAACCTAAATCAGAATCATAGTTACCAGCTAAAAAATTATTAAAAAAAACATTAAAAGATAAATCTTTATAATCTCTTTTAGTTTGAGCAGAGGTACTATCAATAAATCTAGTAACAACTGTATTTTTTATTTCAGTTACTTTTTGGTTTTCTACAAATGTATCTCTAAAAAAAATAAACACACTATCTACAAAAGCTAGCGCACCCTGTCTGTCAGTTTTTGCTTCCTGCCCATCAGAAACCAAGAAAGATTTAGGGTTAGTAAGGTCAGTAAAAAATAAAGTAGGGTTCTCCAACTCTGCATCTTTATTTACAACCTGTATAAGAGCGTTCCTAGAAATTTCTTTTTTTAAATTATTTACTCTCATGCTGAACCTTCAAATTTTATTGTATATACTGGTTTAGTATCTTTCATTTTTACCTGATAACCTTTACCTGGTAAGAAGTTTTCTACTCCGCTGTAAGCATACTCTGGAAGATAAGGTTTACCTAGTTCATCTTTTGCAATTATTAAATCTTCTACTACATCTCTAAAGTTAAGAATAAAACCTGCAGCCTCATTCAAAGGAAACCTCATTATATTCCATCCAGCTAGTATTTTTATTTCTGCACCAAACTCTACTGTAGCAACATTATTAGTCGTTATTACATTGAAATCAGGTTTTGCTGTAAAGGTTACGCTAACTTCTTCTGTAGTTTTTATTTGAAAAGCATCGTGTTTACTTATAAGGGGTATACCATCAAAGTTAAACTCTGTAATCCATGCTTTACCGTTATTATCTTTAGCTACAGTAACTTTAGGTTCTATTACATCAAGCAAATCACTAACCTTAATACTGTTGTAAGTTAATCCAAATTGGTCAGTATAAGAAGTTAAAGAGGGGTTGTTTACTACAGTAGAGCCATGCGTAATCTTTGTTAACGTGCTTATGTCAAAAGGTAAGCTAAATATAGACCAGCCTAGAGGAAATGTTAAAGTAAAATCTTGTTCTTCTACTACTGCCGTTGTACCTGTAACAGAAACAAAAAGTGAAGGCAGATTAACTTGCCCCATCATGCAGTAATTATTGTCGTTTTGAGTTTCTGAATTAAAAGATAAATTAATACTATCCCCACCTACATCCAAAATAGCATGTTTCTGTGGGGTAATAACTTTTACGGGTAGTATACGTATGTCTTTATTAGTAACTTGCGCGCTATCAAGCAGCGCAGATTCAGTCGAATCAAAGTATGGGTTATATAATCCATAAAAGTTATTTCCTTCAGACATTCTTGGTATAGTCCTGTACAATAAAGGAGGGTAACTAATATTTTTATTTGCATATAAAACCTTTAAAGAAACTGGGTTTACATAATAAGCATTATTTCTTACATAGCTATCAGCAAGCCAGTATGCGTTAATGTTTGCGTTTAAAGTGTTTATGCGGGGCTCTAAAACATTTGTTTTAAAGTGATAATACAAATCTCTATCTATTGGTAAGACATCGCTTACAGTACCGCTACTAGTATCTAAAGAAAAAGAATCTGCAAAAGATGCTACGCTATTATGATTCATTACGTTATCTACTGAAATATAAACGTAAGCTATAGCGCTGTCTAAATGAAAAACATAACCACCTTCGCCTGGTACGTTTTGACCTATTGTCACCCCTGTAGTCTGTGTTATAAAAGTAGTGGGATATACATGGCCTTGAGCGCCACTAGTTCCAGTACCTATTATAGACTCTAATTGTAATTTAGAAGCAGCAGACCAACCTGTTATGCCGTTTAAACTAAGACTACTAAGATGAGTAAACAGGTTATCTATCGAGTTTGGATTACTATGAGAGCTAGAGTTAATGTCAGTAGCATGTATAGAAAAAGTAGAGTTTAACCTGTCTATAGAAAATATAGTACCTACAGTTTCGTATGTATCACCTATTGAAAACTTCATGTTAATGTATTGTAATTAACCCACCAAAAGGTACGCCTGAAACTGACATAACTTGCGAAGGAAAGTTTTTAGTATCTATTTCATCTATCTCATATAAAAAGTCTCCACTTAAAGAAAACTTTTGAGTTTCGTAACTGCTAGAACCTGTTTGGTGAAATTTTAAAACTAAATCAGCTTTATAAAAATCTTGTTTTCTAGCTTCAGGGGTAAACTGAATAACAAAATACAATATTTGGTTTTGATTTAAATTAAAAGTGTTTCTAAACCTCCAATTGTAAACGTTGTTTGTTTGTCCATAAGGGGCGTAAGCAACGTTACCAGGCTGTAATAAATAATTAGGAGGGTAAGGAATCTTATATTTATTATCATCTCCCTTACCTACAATAGTGCTTTGGTCTAATAACTGATAGCTTACAAGCTCATCAGGTATAGTAAAAGCAAAATTAGTAATATTGTCAAGTTCTTGAGGATTACTAATATGGTTTTGTACATAGACATTATCTACTGTATATCCCACAGTACCGCTATTTTTAATCCCAGCTATATACCGAACACCTTCTAAGGTAGCTCTTTGCCCACCCCAGAAGTTGCCCTTTATAAATTGTGGTATGTATGCCATGGCTTATCCTATAGATAAGTTAGGAAGGTCTATAGAAGTAGGCGAAGCATCACCCTCTGAATCTACTAATGTAATTTCAGCAGCACTAGTCAGCTCTACACCTATTAAATATTTAGACACATAAAGTCTTGAAGTTCTATTTCCAGTAGCCCCTAACAAAAGGTCTGTTTCAGTATAACTATCGGAATCTGCAGTTACAGATTTTCTGTTTTCATATTCATCTACATAATAAGAAATAGCAATCTGTGTATAATAAACTCCGTTATCGTAAGCTGAATTATTAGTAGGTGTTATTTCAAAAGTTACGTCTATATAGTTTTCTGCTTTATTACTTTTTACTTTAGAGTCATTTTCTTCTCTACTGAAAAAGCCATTGTCTACTTGTGGTTCGACTAACAATCTTTTATTAGTCTTACTACCATTGTATAGAGAGCCATTTACATAATCATTATTATCGTTGTAGTGAGCTTTACCAAGTACAGCAGAAGATACATTAGCAGGGAAGTTTACTGCACTAGCACCATACTTGTAACCGCTACCAGCAGAATCCCACGCTTCAGACAGAGCAGAGTCACCAGTTCTTTTACCTTGGTAAATACCAAACGTAGGTGTAGGACTATTAGTGTTGTCAGGTTTATATGTAACAGCAACCTCTGCACTACCAGCATCATTCATAGTTTTTGGCATGACAGCGTTTTTGCTAGACTGATAAGCAATACTACCACCTTCAAGGTTAGTAAAGTTATTATTCTTTACTTCTATTGCTTGTATATAAATTGGGTAGTCACCTGTGTTGTCAAAATAAAATCTACCTACACTTCTCCATTTTGCGCTAGATTGATTATAAGAAGCAGGAGGTAACCTAAAGTAGTAGGGAGTATTTAGACCTCCGTTATCACCTGGTTCTTTAAAATCATGTACAGTTGGTTCTCCTGTCGAACTACTTCTACTGATGTTTGTAGGGAAATGTCCTATATAAGGACTATCGTTATTGTTTACAGTTTGTCTAGAACCACTATTACCCCAGCAAGTTGGATTTGTTATGTATGCTTTACCAGAACCATACCACTCACCTTCGTCTGCTACAACGCTACCATGTCCATCGCTAACAGTTTGTATAGTATTAGCTGCGGTAGTTGAGTTGTAAGCACGCCATTCAGTAGTTGAAACTTTAGTAGTTGCTATACTATATTGTTTAGCGCTACTTGTAGAAGCGTCAGTAAAAAGTTTAGCTTTAGGTGTGCCAGTGCTTCCAGAAGAGTTTGTAACAAGGTCTCCACCATCACTAGCAAGCAATCTTAAGTGAGATAGCTTAGGAAAGAATCCCATTTTATAAAGAGGTTGTGCGCCTTCATTAGCACCTGCTGCTGCAAACTTACCCCAAAACTCAGTACTACCAGCACTACTAGGTACAAAATCTGCTGTATAAAAACCAAAAGGGTTTTCATTCGTTACAACATTGTACTTAGTATTGTTCGTTATAGGGTGATTATACATGTGTTCGGCCATAAACCTATTTACGTCAGGATGATATTGTAGCCCTATAATATTACCATTATTACTAGTTAGGTTAAAAGCAGTAAATGTTGTAGAAGAACTTATAGTTGTATTAGTACCAGGCAAAGCAGCTTTAGCAGTAGTAAAATCATTTGACGTTCCGCTGACTAAAAATTTAGCTTTAGTATTTAAGTCGCTAGCGTTATTTGTATAGTCAGAGTATAATGAAGTTTCTGATTCTACAGTAAATGTAGGTACGGTAAAATCAGTAGTAGCTAAAGAGTTTGTATTAAAATAATTATATCTAGCATAAATATTTAAAGTACTTATATTACCTCTAAGTGCATGTGTAGTAATACTTTGACCTGCTCTTGTTTCAAAGTGAGGTCCAGTAGAACCTACAGATTCTACATAATTATTAAAACAACGTTCCTCTAATTTTAAATTACTATTTTTTGCTTTAGCGTGTAAATCAGTTTGCGTTTGATTAAAAGTTAGAATTGAATAAAAAGCTACTTGTACTTTAAAAACAAAATATTCATTATTTAATGCACTAGTAGTTTGCTCTGGGTTTGTGTCGTTTATTATTTTACCTAATTTATATACAGCGGTAACTTTTGAATCGTCAGCAGTTGTATGTTGGTTAGTTAAATGTACATTAGCGCTTGTAGCATCAGAAGCTTTAAAATGCGTAGGGTGTTGATTAAAAGTAGAATCAGAACGTAAACTAAAATTTTTATATACGTCAGAATTTTTAAATTTAATATTTTGATTTTGCCTAGTAGGGTTTTCGCTACCTACATCACTTAAAAAACTAAGGTTAGTATCTGTAGCAAACCAACTTTGTTGAAAGAGTCCTGTTGGTTTAATTCCAAAGTCTGAACTTGTATAAGCAACTCCGTCTACCGTTTCAGCTACAGCTTCACCTACCCGTAAAAATGTATTATATCCATCTGCAGGTCTAAACTGGTAATTACCTGCGTTAGCACTGTGGTCAGAAAAAAACAAAGTTTTACCTATATTTCCGTAATCGTAGTTTACAGGGTAAGTACCTAAATCAAAAGTCCCACCATCTGTAATAGTAGTCCCAGTAGGTTCAAATATATCATTTCCATCTAAAGCTGTAGCTGTACCAACTTTAGCAAAGAAAGAAAGTGGATTGTTTACAGAGCCATTAAACTCTAAAACTATATCGTTGTCATTGTTTTTTATAGTAAGCTTTGGTTCACCAGCAAGTGTTTTTACAGCACTAGGAGCAAACTTAACCAAGAAAGAAGTGTAGCTATTAAAAGGAATACCAGTACCAATGATGCTAGAAGTCTTATATATAGGAAGTAAAAACGAACTACTAGCAGCATTAAAACCTGTACCGTTTTGTTCTATACTACCATTGTGTCCTATAAAAGCATCAGCTCCTGTACAAGAGCCAGTTCCAGAATGTGTAGTGTTTGCTACTGCATAACCTGTATTAGTTCCAGAAATGTCACCTATGGCTTTTGCAAAATTAGTACTAAGGCCTAGTAATAGTGAAGAATCAGAACCACTTACAGGGGGGTTAATAGTAAAGTCAGCATTAAAATCAGCGTTACCGCTAATTTCTGTTATTTCCAATACACTATCTGAACTAGTGTGTGTGTTTTTTACAATAAAAAGTAAGTATGCAACCTGAGAGCCAGTTGTTGAATCTGTAAATACGTATGTATCAAACAAATTGTCTGTGTCTCCTGTAAATAGGTCAAGTTTTGTATTAGCAGAAGGATTGTTAGATATTAAAGGGTAGTAAGTTGCCATGTTTTTTTATATTATTTTTACAAATGTGCTATCAGGTTGAAACCAAATTCTTTTTTTACTATCTGTGTTAGGTACAGAGTACCCTAAAGACCTTACCCAGCCACCAGATACAATCTGACTAGGCACTACGTTAAACTTATTTAAATTATCTAAGTACAAAGTTCTACCAGCAGTCCATTGCGTTACCTTAGAATCAGGAACGTCAAAATATCCCTGACTTACTAAAATCAAATCATTATTTGTATGACTAATAAATATATGTAAAGCACTAAACGCTCCTGCTTCTTCATTTGCAGTGTCAGCTTTTATACATGTAGCCTTCCAATCATTAGCGCTATCAGCAAGATTGGATTTAAGTACTACAACATCTCCTTGTACAAATGAACTTGTGCCACTATCTACAAAGTTTTTATATAAGTGCTTAAACGAACTACGTGTTTCGTATAAGTCATTAGCAGGTAGTGTACCTAATGTAATGTTTACAGAGCCTGCAGCACTTATAGCCTCTGCTGATGGAGTTCCGTCTACAGTTAAATCATATTCTACTATACCTGAAGAAGCTTCAAATACAGTTGTAGTAGGTGTAGGTACAACAAACTCTTGATTTGTAGCATTAACATTAAAGGCTACGCCTTGCGGGTAGCCACTAATGATTAACTCTTGTTTAGGAGTATCTACTAATATGTTGATAGCTTCTGGCATTAAGATTGAGTAATGTCTGCGTTTAAGGTAAAGTTACCAAACAACCATGTAGTAAACTCTGCAGATGCATCGTCTGTTGCACTACCTGTAGTTTGTTTTCTTATTTGTAAGTCATACTTATATACACCAGATTGAAAGTCCATATACTCGTGTGGTACTGTTATAGTAGCAGCTTGAGTGGTAGAGCCTGCAGTTGTCTGTGCAAGTAAATAAATTCCCATATTAATATCATCTGCCGCAGTACCAGACCAGTGACCTTCAGTACTACTTGTAGGCTGTGCGTTTAAAGGGTGAACTGCGCTACCATTAGTAGGAACAACATCTCTCCAATAATAACTGTATATGTTTAATACTCTATCGTTAGATGGATTTATTATAGTCATCTTAGCTTGATAGTTAGGGTAAACACTACCTCTTAGTGTATCCATATCAATGTTTCCTCCGCTATCTTTAACTTGCAAAGATAATTGGAAGGAATCATTTCTACGTGCTGTTATATTAAGTTCTTTAGCTATATCAGCTTTTAAAGTATCCGCCATTATAATATGTTTTATACAAATATACTAAATTATCTAAGAGACCTTTTCTCTTTCTTTTTTTGTTGAAGTGGTATTCTAGCAGGGCTTGGTAATAATTGAGCCAAGTTAGATACATACTTTTTATCACCTTTCTTTCCGTACTTAGATTCACGTTTATATTCTGTCCCTTTTACTGCGTGGAACACAGCTAAGTTAAGATTTTTAAAAGTGTTTAAAGCAGGTACGTTTGCCATATACGTAAGCTTAGGAGCGTTTACAATAAGTAACATATCACCCAACAACTTTTCCATAAACTCCATAGCTTCAGTATCTTTCTCATCGTCGTCCGTAAACATTGCTGACATACCAAGAAGCATTGCAACAAGCATAACACCGTGTGTACCTCTCCAATACCTCATGACAGCCTCTTGTTGGTGTTTAGGAAGCTTTTTAAGCTCTGCATTCCAAGTTTTAATATCAAACTGCTTACCTTCATCTTTAAGCTTTGTAAAGAAGTCTGCCGCAGCAGTGTATGCACCCATTCTAATTGTGCCTAAGTCATCTATTTCTTCTTGTCCAAACCTATCTTTTAAGAATGTAGGAAACCATCGCTTAAACTGCATTGTCATATTTGATAAAGCGTATAGCTGAATCATACGAGAATCAGTTTCAGAGTAACCACGACCTTGTACATTAATTACGTCACGCTCTAACTTAGCTAGCTCTAGCTGAGAAATACCTGTAGCACCCTCTTTTAGTTCTAGGTTACCTTTACTATCTACGTAGTACGAGTTCCATTGTTCTTCTGTAAGTGCACCTAAGAAAGCAGCTTGCTGTATCCAGTTTTCAGCAGCAATCATTGGCGAGAATATTAAAGCACTTAAAGAACTACCACCTACACCTTCTGCAATTTCGTCAGCTCTATATGTAAGAATACCAAACTCTTCTATCATCTTACGAGCTTTTTTCATTTGCTCATGGTCATAGCCTTTAGAGTCGCTTACACCCCAGTATCTTTTTTCTCCTAATAAAGTGTTAGTACCACCCATTTGACGGTATGCGTTAAACTTACCAATAGCAACGTTACCTATTGCAGCAGGCACGTTTAAACCAAGAGCAACATACATAGTCCAGTTAACAAAGAAGTTGGTTACTTTAGACTCAGATTCAAAGTCACTAAACGTAAAGTTTCTCTCTTTGCTTATAAGGCCACGCTTAACTACTTTTTGTAGGTAGTTAATTGCGTTCTTATTCTTTGCTGCACCATACTGTACAGTAGGTTCAAATACTTTACCTCCACCTAGGTTAGCAATAGCAGCATCCACCTCTTGTTTTTTATCTTCAAAACCAGAAAAGGCTAATCTGTTTTGCTCAACTTCCTGTCTAGAAACCCCTTCATCTAAAACAAAAACTCTGTCATCACCAGCCCAAGAAAGCTGTGTATAGGTGTTTGTTTCTTCATCTAGGAAAGCATTACCATGTTGGAACATAAATTTAGATACGTACTCACGTAAGGCTCTATGCATGTTATTAGTTCCTAAGTATGCAGAAGTCATAGAACGCTTGGCGTTAAACCTGTTTTGCGACTCTTCTGACTCTGCAGCCATCATATCGTTGATTCTAGAACCGATTGCTACGTCATTCCCTAAAGCATCTTTACCGTCTTTTATATGCTGTTTAGCTTTATCTTTAATTCGCATTAAGCCTTTTACTCGTTCTGCGTCAGACTTAGTACCTTTCTTAAACGTCTTACTAGTTTCGCTTTTAGCAGTTACAGTAGTTTCTACAATGTCTTGACCAGAGCCATACATGTAGATTGACTTCCAGCTAAAGTAATCAAGTGTTTCTGTATCTCCTGTCAAAGGGTTTACATCTTCAATCATTACGTCAGCTAAATCATGGTCGCCTCTAAACATTTGGTAGTATACACCAAACAATCCTCGCTTCTGTAAAGTTTCCCATCTAGAAGAGGTAACGGAAGGAACATAAGAAGTACCACGTGTTTTGCCATATAAACCTTTTGACTTAATTAAAGCAGCATAGAAAGCTGTATACTTTGTATACATTTCTAAATAGTCTCTTTCAGCTTGGTTTAAAGCTTTATAAGCTTCTGAGTTAGTATTTACTCTACCCTGGAAGTCACCACCTTGATATACTAACCCTTTCTTAATTTTCATATCAGAAGAATCTCTGTATGTAACAGTCAAATCAGGAAGTATAGTCTTTTGCAATCCTGTCTGCTCATCTAATAAGTTACCAAATAACTTTTGTGATATACCTCTAGTACCCATAGGCATGTAGTTTAACCACAATCTAGCTGCTTTAGCTTTAGTAGAGTCACCAAAGTTAGCTTTATACAAAGCCTCCAACTTGTCGTTCATCTCTTTTGTAACTAGATGTATGTTTCTAGTGTAAGCCATGTGCGTAAGCTTCATATTCTTGTTTATGTAAGCTATAGCAGGTTTACCTCTTCCAAAGTCCCCAGGAGACAACCACATGTTAAGTTGGCTAATGTCTTTACCTCTTCTGTCTTCAGTTATAGTATCTAAAAAGTCTTTACCATTTTGAACACCCCAGTCGTACATTTGCTTGTTAGCTATGTGGTTACCAAAGTTGTACTCTAGGTAACGTCGTAGTGGGTTAGCAGCTAGTTCATCAATATTACCATAGTCTTTAGTTGATTCTGTAGGCAACGCTATAGTATCTTTATCTACATCTACGGTTACTCTATCGTAATTTAGTTTATCATGGTATTCTCTAAACCAGGTTTGAGCTTCTCTAAACTTAGCGTCTAGTGCTTTCTTGTTATTAGGGTCGTATGCGTAATTTGCTTCTTCTATATTAGATAAGCGTAATTCTTCATATAACTCTTTAACTTTTTGTACAGAAAATACGTAAGCCTCATACTTAGCTTGTAGTTCATTTTGATATAGAGGGTCTACATCTTTGTATTCAACCCCTTCAGGAAGCATTTTCTTAAAGTACTTTTCAGAAGACATAGTTTCTCCTACACCTTGATAGTCTGTCCCAGGGAATTCATACACAGGTACTTTTAAGTATTGCTTGTCACCTGACTCAAACTCCATAGAGTTGCTTGTTTTTGCAGTAGGCTGACGCATAGCTTCACCGAATATATTTAGCATAGCTGTTTCTTGTACGCCACTAAATATTTCTAGAGGTCTAGTTGTTAAAGAAATATCTTCTTTACGCATCTCAAACCTATCAGCCTTCCAATGAGCATCTTGTATAGTTGTTACGGTATTAGTTTCTGATTTACCTATATTATAGCTTTGTATACTAAATAAACCCTTTTTATCAAGCTTCCCGTCATTCCCAAATAACGCTAGGTAAGACAGAACAGCCACACGACGAGCATTTACTATACCGTCTTGCTTAGGGTTCGAGAATAGTCCCGCATTGTATAGTTCGTTCTTCTTTATATAAGAAGCTAAGTCTTGTTCAAACGAACCATCTCTATTAGCTCGTTTACTTGTATCGTTAATTTGCCTAATCTTTTCTTGACTAAAGAAAGGTGATATAGAGTTACCATTACTACCCCAACCCGTAGTTAAGAAGTCATAAGCCACAAAGAAGTTTTGTATCTCCTTTGGCATAGAAGCAAAATCTTTCTGTATAATACGAACCTGCTGAGTAAAGTCTAACTCATTACCTATTATTTCCATATTAGGCTTAAATCTAATAACTCTAATACGTTGAGGTGTATTGTTTACTGTAACAAACTCATGATTTATTACGCTATTCATAATACCTACAAAGCTATTTACCCTATCACCAATCATTTGGTTCTGGTTGAGGTATTCATTGACTGCTTCTGTAACCAATCCGTATTGTTGTTCTTTGCTAAATTTCTCAAACTGTTTTGTAGAGTACTGCTCTTTTAGTCCATAGTCTGCGTTTCTGTATACATCATATACGTAACTACCAATAGGCATCTTAGAGTGTACAGCTAAACGCATAACATTTAAGGCTTTAGCCATATTAGTGTTTACGTCTTCAGTTGTAGATAAGCCTTCAAGATTTTCATGGTTAGTAAACATAGAAGTAGAGTTTACTTTTTGTACAACTTTTTTTCCATCTTTTATTACAATCTTGCCGTCTTCATCTTTTTTAAACTGAGTGTTTTTTTCTGCAGCTAAAATTCCGTCATTATCTAATAACCTAAACTCATCGGAAGAACCTAATAAGCCTTCTTTATAACCATTAGTGTAATGAGTGTCTTCTGCAAAGTATCTGTTTATAATCTGCAAGTTTACTTCTTTGTTGCGTTTGAATAACAAGTTTGCACCTAGATTATTAGCGATGTCTGTTTGTCTTTCCAAAGCCTGCATAGCCTTTTGGTGAGCTACCAACCCGTTCAATGGGTCTGCTTCAAAAGACTTATCCAGGCTTACAAAATGACTTAAATCAAATATATCAGTACTAACAGAGCTTAACGCTACAAACATTGCCATGTAGTCAGATTGAGTTGCGTTATCTATGTTAAACTGTATACCATCTCCTTCAGTATACTTATCACTAATCAGTTTCTTTATATTAGCAGATTTATCTGCTGATACAGAATCTTTGTACAGTATGTTTAGTTCACCTTTAGAGTCGTACATAGCATCTAAGTATTGTGCACTTTTTATAAATGCTGATACTTTTGCAGGTGGCACACCCATCTTAATAAGCATAACAAAAATATTGCTTGTGTTCTTTACAAACATAAACTTCTGTCTTACGTTATTCTTTCCATCATCCAATACTAAGTTTAACCACTTAGCAACCTCATACCATGTACCAGAGCCATCTTGCTTGATAGAGTTGTCTATGTTAGTATAAGTCTTTCCATTATACACAATGCTTAATGGTTTTTCGTTGTATATAAGCTGTGGGTTACCCTCACCTACATAGTTGTAGACTAAGTTTTGAGAAGCTATAATACCAATCATAGGGGCATTACCCTTTGTTTGACCATACATAGCGTTAGCACCTAAAGGGTGGAAGTCATTAGGTATATCTTTATCCCCTTGCTCAGAACCAAACAATTCTTTATTGTGCGCCTTAGTCAAAGTTGCTATCTCTATTTCTTGTGTAAGAGAGTTTTGCACCTCTGGCATTTTATATAAAGCTATAATGTTTTGTATAATAGAGTTTTTAGCTTTATCTAGCGGAGACAAGTCTTCATCCTCTTTTACATAGTTTAAATGGAGCATATCACCATCTAAGTCAGAACCTATAATAGCCGATACAGTTGGATGCACCGCAATAGTATTACCAGGCTTAGTAGATATACCTTTTACCTTAAGAACTACTGTAGAACCTGCAGAAGAAGAAGGTATACGAGTAGCTATAAACTCAACTATCTTGCCACCATCTAAATCTTTTTGTGTAATACCTAATTGTGAAGCAGTGTGCTGTGATACAATAGCCTCAGCTGAAGTTACACTATAACCATCCTTACCTTTAACAACTGTCATGGCTTTTAAACCATCGTTTGTTTGTACAATCTCTTTACCTTTTAGCTTGTACCCATAAATTACATCAGACTCTTGCACAGAAACTGTACCTAGCGTTCTAATCTTAAACGTGTTCTTTATTAGTTTAGACCGTAATAGTTTTAATGCTCGTTCACGAACAGCAGGCATATCTAAGTTACCGTCTTCAAGTAAAGTTTTTTCGTATACTGGTAAAGAGTCTGAGTCTAAATCTTTAAGAAGTAAGCCTTCTCTAGTTAGGTTCTTAATCTCTTGCTCATACTGTAGGTCTAATGCTTTAGCTACAGCATCTAGAACTTGATTTGCTCTACTTTTTACAGCTGCATTGTTGTGCTGTCTAAATAAGTTGATACCAGAAACCATCTGTTTAGATGTAGTTGCTGTAGTAGCGTCTTTATCTAACTCACCTTGTATACCAAAGAATCTACCATCATAACCAAACAAGTTATTAGTAGCATCTTGTGAGTAAGAGTTTATAAATTCGTTAATCTTGTTAGGGCTACTAGACAGTGTATTCCATTCTTGCAAGCTTAACTTGTTTTTTGGAGTACCTTCTTCGCCTTTAATAGAACCTTTCTTTATTGCAGAATCAGCATAAGCTATAGCGTTATGTTCAGACAAGTTATTATCTACATAGTATTGCTCTCTTGCTTTTAAAGCTTTATATATACTTTTAAGAGGCCCTTTTACCTTATTATTTAATACAATGGTATGTCCTTTAGCATAGAAGTTGTTGTTTTCCATACCAAACATTCCTGATATAGTCTTGTTATCTATGTTGTTTCCAAAGCCTACAAGTTTAAATGAGCCTTTAACATCTACTATATTACCATGTTTAGCGATAAGCTTGTTAGCATGTTCTTCAGTGATGTATGATGCAGAATCCATAAGAGCAGGGCTACCAGACAGCTCTACATTTCTGAGAGTTACCTTTCCATCCTCTGATGTGTCCATAACTTGCACTGTATGAGCTAGTTGTTCTGTAGACATCTCTTCATCTTGGAACATAACTAACTCTACTCTACCACCACTATAACTTGAATCGTGTGGTGCAATAAAACCAGTAGCACGTTTATTCTTCATGGTAAAGTCTTGCTCTTGCATAACATTACCGAACATATCTTGTAAGTAGTACTTGTTTATTATATAATTATATATAGCTCTTGTGTAGTCTGCTGGCTTAAAAGGGAATGTTTCTTCGTCATACAAGTTCATCAAGTCTTGCTCGCTTCTAGCAATATCCTTGTCGTTTAACAAATCATAAGTCACACCGTTAATAGATAACGTAAACAATACATCTGTAGTAATGTTTACTTCTCCTTTTCCAATGTTAGCTTTGTTTGCGGTGTTTTTTAGTTTACCAAATTCTTTTTCTAGGTAAGCTAAGGTATCTTTATTAATAACTAAGAAAGCGTCAAAGTTGTCATCATTACTATTATGACGCTCAACTAAAGACTGAAGCTTACCTTTATGATACTTCTGAAGGTCTTTAAGCTGCTTTCTAGCCTCTTTCTCTGTCAAGATAGTATTAGCATCGGCGTAGTATCTTCTAGACTTGTCAGAGTAGTCTTTTACTACTTGTTTGTATTTAGTGTTACCGTTTTCTATTGCGTCTAAAATGTTATTCAAGTCGTTTGCTGTAACATCTAGATTGCTCATCTTATCTTTGTCTACATTTCGCCATGTATCACCCTCTAGAGAAAATAACTGAAAACTATCATTTAAAATAGAACTAGCATAAGGATTTGTAATACCGCTACTAGTAAACAAAGATTGATAACCCAAAGGATTTGATTCAGCATAATCTTTTAACGCTTCTTTATTGTATTCTAAAAAGTACTTACGAGTGTTTTTGTTTACTGTATTTCCTTCAGGGCTAGTTATACTGTATAAGTAAGAGTCGTCCTCCATAGACATTTTAGAAGTAATTATCTTTCTTGTTACTTCTTCTGCGCCTAGCATATCATTTAGCTTTGCGTTATCTCCTATTACCTCAATAGATGCCTTGTTGTATTCTTCTGACTTGTAAGCTTCTTCTATGTTTTCTTGAAACTTACTTAGTATGTTTTGTTTTGTTGCATCAGTAATATCTACTGTTTCTAAGTTTAAAACTTTAGCTTTTGATGAATAAAAATTACCAGTGTCAAATATAACATCAAACACCTCTTTTTTCATTTTATCTTGTATCTCTGCTAAGGTGTAGTTTTCTTTTGTCACTCCAGAAAACCTTGCACTTAAGCTAGCTAAAAGCATTGCTTCTAACTTTTCTTTAGTAAAGTACTTGTTTATAGTAAAGTTTCCTATAGTGCCATCTTCAATAATTAAGTCCGTATACTGACTTGGGCTAAGTTGATTGCCTGAAGATAATAGATAAGTGTTTACAAAATTACGCACTTCCGAATCAGTTAATTCTTCTTTGCTAATTAAATTGGCTAATGCACGAGAATAGTTTAATCTCTTTTTTGTAGCAGCCCATACTTTGTATTGAGACTCTGTATACTTGCTATTTGCAGAATACCCTTGACTCTTATTGTATATAGCATTTTCAAACTTACTAATAAACTTTAAAGATTCTTTTTTACTAGACTCTATGTTTACGCTTGCATTTTCTAAATAAAAGCCTTTTTCTTCTATTACTGCATTAGCTATTTGTCTACGTAGCTTTACGCTTAACGTAGGTGATGCTACACCGTCATTAAAAGTAAAAGCTTTATCTGTAGTCATAGAACGGAATTGTAACAATATATTCTCGTATATGTTACCACCAGTTATATCTACTTCAGACTGTAAGTAAGTAAAGAAATCAGATAGAATAGCTGTATTTATATCTATCGCTTTTGTAGGCTTTTCGGGTAATCGTGTTGCTTGAATTTTATTTACAGTGTCTATAAAAGCTGCATCAGTTTTTGTGCGAACCTGCATTTGTTTAAGTAGGTACATTAAATGACCTTTACCTAGACGCTGTTTATACGCTCCACCTCTATCTCCCACATACCTTTCAGAGTTTATAAAGTCTGAAATTATCATATAGAACTTCTTACCGAAGTCTCTGTTTTCACCATTTAAAATAGCTACTAAGGCATTGTCTTGATTTTCAATACCATCAAAGTCCATATCTAGTTGTGCTATCTCTTCTTGTGCTTGTTTGTCTATAGATTTAGCAGCTTCGTTAGAAACACTTGCCATAAACATTTCTCTTACATGCTGAGAAATTTGTTTATCATTACTTACTAGTAAGGCTTCTACCTCATTGTATTCTTTTGTGCCAACAGTATATTTAGATAGAATAGACTTAGCTAAAGCAACCTTAGCTTTTCTATACATCTTACTAGTACCTACAGCAACTTTTATAGCGTCTAAAACCCTTCTAGGTTCTGCGTCTTTTAGTTGTTCTTCACTAAGTATACTAGGCATTTCATTTGCATAGAAATCTTTAGCCTGAGATATTACTTCGTCTCTAGTATTGTTTACCTCTTCTTCTATTTGTTTTACAAGCTCTTCTTTTTTAAGTTCTTGTATACGAACAGTAGATGGAGATTCTTTAGCTAAAGGGCCGTACTCAGCTTCGTTTTCTTCTATAATAGTTTTAATAGCAGCAAACTTAGCTTCTAAGTCAAAGCCTTCCTTTTTATACAATCCTTTAGATGCAGTTTCTAGAGACCAATCAGATTCTTCTTTAGTAAACGAGCTAGATATTTTTTCTTTCCAAGATTTAAGCGAGTTATTAAAAGCATCTCTCTTCTTCTTGTCAGATATAAACATATCCTGATTGTAAGCACCGTATAAACCAGCTAGCTTAGTCAAAGACTCATCTTGTATATTAGTCTGGTCTTTAGCTGCCAACTCAGTGTAACCTTCTTGTTGCAGTAAAGCTAAAGAGTCCTCGTAAAACTCTTTTACCGTATCTTGAGTTACTTGCTCTACCTTGTTTAAGTATATGTAGTCTTCTATAGTAGTAGGTACAACAGAAGCATCCCCTTCTTCAAGTCTTTGTTTCTGTAAAACTTTTAATGCATCTTCTTGACGCAATACAGTAACTTCCCCTTTCTTGCCTGTAGGAACAGAATACAAAATGTTTTCTTGGTAATTTAATTTTGTCTGCTTGTATATAGGCTGATTAACTATATGGTCCATCATTTCCTGAACTTCAGGGCGGTGTCCGTATAGTTTTCTAAATATGTGAAAATTCTCATGGAAAAATGCTTCGTCTGCATTGTCAGCATCAAAGTTTATAAACGCACCTAACCCAGCTGCATAACCTGCAAAGTTTGTCCCACGTTTAGCCAAACTTACTATACCATTAACTGATATAAGGCCGTCTGCGGCTTTCTCTGACAACAATGATACAACAGCATTCTCAGAACCAGCAGTAAGCGGAAACGCATTCTTTACACGTCTCTTAATTACAGCTCTTTCTGTAGCGTCTATTACTTTTCCTAAATTTTCCTTAGTAAAGGTTTTGTTCTTGTATTCTTTAACTAAATTTTTAGCAACTACAGCAGAAGCTTTTAGGTTGTCATACAAACCTTTAGCTTTTTCTTTTATAGTCTTTTTTTCTTCTACCCTACCATCTCTTGTTTTCACAGGAGCAACTTCCTTTTCTTCTTTTTGCTTTACAAGTATAGCTTCAACTCTGTCTTTAGCACCCATTCTCATAGCTTCCTCTTCTTTACTAAGTGGTTGTCCTTGAGTTAATTTGTATGCTATGTTTTTCACAGTTGCATCAGAAACCTCGCCAGTATCTACAAATTTTTGATACTCTGTTTTGATTTCTTGTTCAATTTCTTCTTTAGCAGCATTTACCGTTTCATCAGCTCTAGTAGTTTCTTTGCTAACTTTACCGTCAGTAGCTACAACTATAGTATCTACAGAGCCGTCTTTGTTTTGTCTAACAAATTCTACAGAGCCGTCTTTCTGAATTTTAGGTGCACCATATTGCTTAAATTCTTTACCAGCAAACTCAGAGGCTTTATTTGTTGCTTCTGCAGAAACGATTGTAGCTTTAGCAGAAGAATAAAAAGCTTTATTTTTATCTATTAAGTCTTTATCTTTTTGCGTAAGCTCTTCACCTCTAGATTCTTTTTCAGCTATAGATGTAAGTTGTTTGCCTTCGTTTTTAGCAAATTCTTCTGCTTTTACTCTAGAGTTAGCTGCCTCATATACAAATTTTATGTTCTCACCAGTTGCATCTAGTATATCAACCTCTTCTTTAAGAGCCAACTCAGCAGCTTTTTCTAAACCTGCAATTTCTTTGTCTGCAAACTCTTGAGACATCTTACCGTCCTCCACTAACATTTGAATCTCTTCCGCTCTTGCAGCAAACTCTTCTCTTTTCTGAGATAAGCTATTAGCTACAGTACTATTAAGCCATGCGGTAGAAACTAAACTTGTTTTCTCTTTGTTGTTTAAGTTTTGCGTAGGGTATGCTTGTACCGCCTCTTGTACTTGCATGAGTACATCAGAGTAGGCGTTAAATTGTTCTTCAGTAATAGTACCAGCTTCTTGTTGAGCTGTAAAGTACTCCATAATAACCTCAGACTCACCCTGGGTAACAGCGTTCATAATAAGAGTACGTGCTGCAGTATCTTTAGCTAACAACGTAGCTTGTTCTGCATTTAACTCTTTTAGATTTCCATCCTTATCTTTAAACCTATAAGTACCTTCATCTAAGTCTTTGTTAAATATATCTAACACTTCATGCGACTCAGCTCTACTTTGAATAGCTCCAGCAATAGTAGCTTTGTTTTCTGTAGATGTACGTATAGTATTGCTAACTCCAGACATTAAAAGACTTGTAGCGAAAGATAATACACGAGTGGGTCTTTGTTCGTCTGCGGTAAAGAACTCTAAGTAAGAAGGAAAGTCTTCTCCTTTAGCTTCAGCAATACGTCTTTGCACAGACCAGTCCTGGTAAACTTCTTGAAACTGCTCTACAACACCATCAGTAACCCCTTGTGCAGCACCCATTCCAAGAGCCTTAAAACTATTCTTTATTAATGGCTTAATAGTAGGAGCTTTAAGACTTTTTATAACTTTAGTTTGAGCAGCTTTACCTAACGTGGCAGCAGCAGCTTGACCTGCTTTAGTACCAGCAGCAGTAGTAGTTGCAGTCTTTAGAGACTTGCCTAATGCACCACCTACTTTTAGTTGCCCTGCAAATAAACCATACTGAATAACATCAGCACCCATAGACGCTAAGTTATCAACAAACACTTGTCTACCGACGTGCTTTGCGTCCTGTACGCTTATTCCTTGAGTAACAGCTTCGTTCATAGCTTGACCCGCTAGAGCAGCACCTTCAATCATGTTAGAAGTAGAACCTGCAGCTGTAACACCTAAACCTGATTTAATAAGCTTAGTAGCGTTTAGTGTGTTCGCATACTTAGAAGACACACCTACGGAACGTCCACCTGCTGCAATAGCTTGAGCTGCTTTTTTAAACTTAGCTCCTTTAGTAAGTAAAGAAACTCCTTTAGCAGCAGCAGTTGCTGGTACTAGTAATGATAAAGCAAAAGGCAGCATTCTCGCTACCCCTGTTTCCCAAAAATTAATATCTGTTAAATCATCCCATGATACATTTTCTAAGTCTTGTAAACCTGGTACTGTGTCACCATAAGATTGTAAGTAGTCTGCAAACCCATGAAAAGCATCAGATATAGGTTTCGCTGTATCTACACCATAAACTTGTTTTGCAATTATGCTTGAAGGAGTACCACCTACAAAATCTGCAAGGTCACCCATACTATCAAACATATCACCTACACCCACCATCAAAGACCTACCTATTTTTTCTAGGTGACCCATATCGTAATCAATACCTGGATTACCTGCCTCTGGTAAGTCTGGAAGCTGAGGTTGCTGTCTTGCAGCTTCTGTATAGCTCCATAAGTCTGATTCTACAGAAGTATCTAAACCTTGTTTAGGTTGACCAACAAGAGTTACAGGCTCTTGGGGAGCTTGTATGTTATCTTGTATTTGTGGTTCTTTAAAGTTACTATCTAATGATTGGTCGTACTTAGAAACGTCTTGACTTGGCGTTCCTGGGTTTGGATTCCACAGATTTTCTTCCATAACTTAGTTGTGTGCTTTTTGTATTTTGCTCCTTAGTTCGTCTACTTTTATTAAATGGTCTATTGCTACTTTCTGGTCCACACCTTGTGCTACTAGACCTTCCAAATATAAGTCAAAAAATTGTTTTGAGTTTCCGCTCACTAAAGCAGCATTTAACTCAGGTGAATCATCAGCATTAAATAATCTTACTAATTGACTTATACCAGAATTAACATCATCACTTCCTGATGCTAAAGCTAAAAGTAAACTTCTAGATACTATGTTTCTTGCAGGGTCTACACCTAACTGTTGCATAGTAGTTGTAATAGGAGCGTCATAAATCTCTACGTTTGCCGTTACGTCTTCTTGATTAGACGTAAGAGATAACGGTGCTAAACTTTTTTGCGCCTGCACGTTTGATTGTTGACCTATACCAGACTCTGAATTAAACCTATTCAATGCTCCGTCTATACCTTTTTGTTTAGACAACATAGCCATCTTAGTAGGGTTAGATGTGTCTATTTCTACGTAATAACGTTCTTTGCTTGTAATATAATCGTCGTCTTGATACTCTTGCATAATAACATGTTCTGCGTCTTGTGGCGCTCCATCTACATCGTCTGCAGTAACAAGTTTAAATCCATCGGCTGTTTTTATTTTATACCCTAAATAAACACCCATTGGTTGTATAGAACCAATTTGAGTTCCCACTGGAAGTAATGTACCATTTTCATCGTACATAGTACCATCTGCTTTAACATCAGATATGTATGTATCTCCCTCTAAGTCCGTTATAGTGTTTTCTCCAAATTTAATTTGAGCAAATGTTAGTTCGCTACCTTGGAAACCTCTACTACCTACTACATCAGTATTTTCTGGTGACTCTGTATAAACAAACGTACCTGAATCAAAATCTTTTACAGCAAACTCATATTCTTGTGAACCGCTTTTAAGCAGGTCTGTACTAATTGTTTTTCTATTTATCTTAGAAAGTTGTTTGCTAACACGAGCTCCATAAGATTTGTTTACCTCACCAATAGAACCTATAGTAGGTTGTAAAGCTTTAGCTCTTCCACCTCCAACATATCCTGCAGCATAATTTTCTAACTGACTATCTGATATTGATTCATACATAGAAGAAGGTAAGTCATACTCAATTAAATAGTTAGACTTAAATATTCTATAATTATCATCTGTGTTTAAAAAGGCTTGAGCTTTATTGCCTGCACCTGCATAATCTCCTTCTTTTGGTTGAGACCACTGTGCAAGCTGCTTATGATTAAAAGAGTCTATATCGCCTTCCATAAAAGCATTAAAATCTCTTCTAGATTGATTAGATATAAGATGTGCGTTTTTTCCTTCACCCCCCTCTAAAGCCTCGTAGTAGCTTTGTACTTGTTGGGTATTACTTTTTATTCTTTGGATTTCTTCTGAATTGTTTAAGTTGTTGTAAAAGTTTTGCATAACTCTACGACCTCCAGAATTCATAAACTTTACTGGGTCATTACCAGCTTTCTCTAATTCAGCTAAAAACACCTCACGTTCTTGGTCGTATAAACCTTGAACAGTTTCTCTGTCTTCGTTACGTATAGCAACCTGACTAGCTTTAGATTGAATAACTTGCATCCAATCATCTAGTTGTTGCTCTTTTTGTTCTGCCATTTGCTGTTGCTGCATGTTCATTTGCTGCAACTGCATTGCTTGACCTAACTCAGCACGCTCTCTATCTCTTCGTGCGCTTGAGCCTTGCCAACCAGACAAAGCGTTATTAACTTTAGAGTAATCCATTATTTAAAAGTTTTGTTTTTTTGTTTCTGTAACTGCTTTTCTTGTTCAGTCGATTTAATATTCGGGTTTGTAGAAGCCAACCCTACAGAAGCACTTTTTGAAGCGTCGTAAGGAACTCTATCAGACCCTGCCAAACCTTCAAGGTTAGTTCTCTGCGCTTGCTCTATTAAATCTCTGTTAGGGTTTAAATACCAAGAAACATCACTTATAGCATCAGAAACAAGATTTGTTCCTATACCTCCAAGAACATCTCTGTTTTTTTGCATTGTAGCTTGCTTCATTTGTTCTACAGACATATCTCTTTGTAGCTGCATTTGACCAACTGAAGATGCAAGTGCATTGTATTGCTGTACATTTTGTTGTCTAACTGCAGCGTCTTGAGCTGCAAGTTGATTAAGCCCTTGTATTCGATTTGCATCGACCACACCTTGTCCAGCTAAGAACATTCCTCTTTGTCCACCAGAGGCTCTTAAAACATTCTTCATTGCTCCTGCATACGCATTATCTAGGTTTGACATAGCCGCTGATTTTTCAGCTGCTGTAAGACCTGATTTAGATAGTTGCCTTTGTTTCTCTACAGCCTCTGTAATAAGGGGAGATAATTCAGGGGTTTCTATTTCAGGGTCTCTTAAAGCTTTAGATAAAGATAGTATTCCTGCAGCAGCTTTCAAACCAGAAAGCACTTTTTCTGCTTTACGCATTTTTTCTTGATTGTCAGGCCCAACTGGAGGTTTTTGAGAACCGTCTTCATTTAAACCTAAAGACTTCATAGATTCTTCTTCTTCTATTTCTTCATCTTCAAGCTCTAAAGCCTCACCTGCTGCTATACCTTCTGCTAACGAATCTTTAATTTTAGCATCTTCCGTAGAAGGTGGGGTTTCTACACCAGTAAATACATCCTGTATTAGCTGTTGAGACTTATCTTTTTCTTCACCAAAATACTTACCACTTATATCAACACCTACTCTTTTAGACAATTCCTCTTCGTCTATATCTAAGATATTTTGCCCTTTATTAATTTTAAAGTCTAATCCATACCTTTCTTTATCAGCTAGTACATTAGAAACGTATTCATCAGATTGAAGTTCTTCTTGCACGCTAGAAGGGATAGTATCATCCAACTGAGCACCTTCTCCAAACATAGAGTACCAATTCCCACTACCACTTCGGTCTTCCATGAGAATTTCGAAATTGGTATCAATAAGCCTATTATCTTTATTTCCAATTTTTATTCCAAACTCTTCGCCTTGAGGTATAGATGATGCATATTTAAATATAGCTTTCATCTTAGCCCAGTCTTCAGGTTTAGACTCATCTAGACCAAGCTCTTTATATTTATTTCTTACGTACTCATTAAGTTTTTCATCAAACTCTTTGTTTTTTGCAGGTATTTCATCTCTACTACCTACCCAACCTTTTTTCATTGTTGAGGCAAACTCAGTAGAAAAGTCAATTATTTCTTTCTCAATTTGAGATTGAAAAGCAGGAGACAGTTCAGCACGTAACGTTTTAAATTGTTGAGCTTTTTTTATTTTATTTACAGCATCTACAGCTTTTTGTTGTTTGTTCTTTTCAGGTGCAATAGTCTGAGAAGAAGATTTAGTACGAGGTGAAGCAGTTTGTACTCCGCTAAACACATCTGCTGCTTCTGTATTGCGACCTGTAATACCTTCATAAGCTTTGTCACCTGGTTGCAATACAACACTGTTTTCTTTCTGTAAGTCTTTTGAATCTCTAATAATATTTGTAGCTTCTTCAAAGTCACCTTTGTTAATAGCATTATAAACCCCAGATTTTCCCAACCCTGCTACACCATTTCTGTATGCTAAGTCTACTATAGCTGCTCTTTGATTATCAGCTAAACCATCATAGTCATCTAGTTTGTTTCTAAGTTGACGTTCAAAGTAAGGTACAATCTTATTGACTAAAAGGTCGTTAGCCTCTTCTTCAGTCATTTCTTTGTTTTTGTAATCGCTAAATTTAGGTCTGCCATCTTTACCATCTAGAACCATAGCAGTAAAGCCGTATCCTATAGTAGGGACTCCTCCAGTATCATTGTAGATAGTACCGCTAAATCCTTCGTTCTTTTTTAGTAAGTCTATTACTGAAGTTGCCATACTATTTATGTTTCCAAGTTTTCATTTCATTGTTCACGAACACGCCAGCTTCTTTAAATTGTCCTCCAGCTACCATTCGTTTAATCTTTTCCATAGCAGGCTTATCAAATACACCTTCTCCACCTGTAAGCTCCATTCCTGTGTGTTGACCATTTTTATCTACTACAGCTAATGGGTTTGTCTTATGGCTGTATGCACCTTTAGTCATACCACCTGTATTATAATTACCTAAAGACATATCATCTACTCTACCAGCTTCCACACCAGACTTCTGCATGCGTACATCATAAGCATCGTACTGTCCACTCGCTATATTGATTTGAGGTCTAGGTGTTCGAGTGGAGCTGCTATACATAGATATGTCAGGCATCTTAGCTGGGTCTATATATCTTTGTGCTAACCTTATTGCAGTTTCTGGCTTTACTTCTAGTCTAGCCATAGACTCTTCAAAGTAACCTTTAGGGGCTCTTTGTGTTCCTGACTTAAAATATATATCTTCTGTTTCACTAGGACCTGTAAATCCAGCACCATAACCAATAGAAGGTCTGTAATCTATATGTCCTAAATTACTCATTTGTATTTCCCCACCTTCTTGGTAACCTATAGAGCGTTCGCTTTGTAATTTTAAATCTTCTGATAATTGGTCTTTCTCTCTTTTAGCAGACTCTTCTCTACGTTTCTCTCTTTTCTTTTTACCTTTAGTAAGAAGTCCAACACCTAAACCAACTGCTCCACCTACAGCAGCTCCAATTGGTCCTGCAGCTGCCCCCATAGAAGCAAATTGTAAAGCAGAACCAGCAACATCAGCATTTCCATACTCAGGGTCAGTGTCAAGTGCTGAAATGGCAGCACTAGCTAATCCTAAACCAGCTCCTAAGTTAACACTATTGGTTTCTTTTTGTTTGTCAGTTAGTGGCTCTTTGTTTTTTCTATCTTCTTTACTGCCAAATAATGAACTCTCATTAAGTCCTGACATACCTATAGCTTTTCCTACAGCACCTCCACCGTAGTACAATGCATTAGCTAATTTCTTTTCTTCTTCTTTTCCTAAGTAATTTATCATTTTACTATTCTATTGTGGACAAGTGCGCCAAATAACTCAACTGGGTAGCTAGCAATAGGGGCAGTTGCATTAATAATTAGATACTGGCCTTGAGCTTTATTAGTACCATCTGTAATAGGTATTATGTGTTTACCGTTAGCCATTCTGTCAGAAAACTCATTATTTGTTATTGAACTACCACTCATTGAATCAGTAAATGTAAAAGTAGTAAATTTCTTTGTATTGATATTTCCAGAGCAATACATAACAAGCTTATCGAATTTTTTAGTTGAATAAACGCTTTCGTTACATACAAAAGTTACATCTAAACATTTAGGTAAAGTAACATTGTAATATGAGTTAGCATTATTTAAACTATTTTCTAACCATAAAGAACCGCTAGATATATCATCTGAACCAGCTAGTTTAGTGTATCCAACTGTATAAAGCTCACCTTTATGATTAATAGATTTTGCTACAGATTGATACTTCTTACTTACCATCACGTCTGATAACTCACTATAGGTAATACTAAGGTTGTTAGCAAAAGTAGGATGGGTAACACTTAAAGTAACTTCTGAGTGACGATAATCATGCGCTAAAGCTACACCACCTTTAGATAAATCTAGAGGCTCGTCTTTTATTTGCAAATCTTTCAAAGCGTCAAATAAATTTGCGTTTTGTGTAACTACACCTAAATCTTGTACAGCTATACCTTGACCATAAACTAGTTTGCAAAACGAAGACTGATAAGAGTCAAACCAATATGCTGAAACACCTGTAGTAATTACATTATTATAATGCTGACTACCATACTGTGTGTCTACGTAATCACTTCGTTCTATAACTCTTCCTGTACCCGTTGCAATAGTTACGGCTGCTGCGTCTGCATTATCAACAACAACTCTTGGATTAACAGATAGTTTTGCAACAGCACCGCTTTGCAGTGTAAACAAATCACCTCTTAAGTTAAATATATTGTAAATAGGTCCAAACTTTGTGTTAAGTTCATGTACTTCTGCTGCAGGAAAATCAGTGTAAGCATCTAATGTATCACCACTTATTTTTAAACTAGAAGCAGCAATCATATTTGACATTGTGTTTATTTGGTCAAAATCTTCTGGCTTTTGTAAAAATGTTTTAGATGTATTTCTTGAACTATAAGTAGAATTGTATGATAAATCATCTTGTACATTATGAGCTAATGTATCTGTTACACCAAAGAAGTTGCCATCTCTCATATCTAAGTTAACAGTACTTTCTACTGGAAAAACAAACCCTACGTTAGGTGCATGCCCATCTGTTCTATCACTAACGTATACTAGTTTACGTAACGAATACATATTAATGTAAGTGTCACCTCCAAATACATCTACTCTATCGGAACTTGTAGGGCTAAAGTTTTCGTGCCCCGTAAGCATATACCTGTTGTTTAAAAAGTTAGAAAGCTCGTTACCTCCATAAGCGGATGTACTAACATCTCTTGTTACAGTACAATACATTTTTGATGAGTAAATCCTTGCGCCATCTTTATTGTCTTGGTCAGCGTTATAATTAATTCTTTGTAAAATGTTTTTACTAGAATCACCACAACCAAACTGATTACTCTCTATAAGCTTGTTATCATCTAACGATATAAAAGTAGTAGCACATCCTTCAAGTACAGCTCTACCATCAAACTTACTATCGCCCCAACCACTACTACCCGCATCATAAAAATCTGCAGTAAATGATACAGGAGAAGAAACAACATAGATACCTGAACCAGTACCGCCAGAATCTTGTCTTGCCTGTGAAAGAGAATAATTATGAAAGTCTTTGTCTTTTGCACCAGTAAAAGCTATATCATAACCATTTTTTGCACTACTAACAGTTCCACCAGGTTCTACAGCTTGAGCATGTTTTATTGGTTTATATATATCATCACCTACATGTCTTCCTTTAGGCCCTTCACTTCCTAGGTTGTAATAAAAGAAAGAATCATCATTAAGTGTAAACACTGTATATATAGAATTACCTGCACTATTATTCGTTGCACTTTCTCCACCCAAAAAGAATCTTCCTGCCGCTAAGTTACCTGACTCTTTTGCTCTTACACCAGTCCAAGAGTTTAGCTCTGAGTCTAAAGTAGTATCACTAGGTACGTTATCTTCTGTAAAAGTGTTTTGTACAGAGTCTAGTCTAGCAGATACTCCTATTTTATCTCCTACTTTATGAATATATGGTTTATTAGCTAAGTTTGACTCAGGGCTATCAAATGTAAAAGTAGTTTGACCTATTTTTAAACCATCATGCTGAAAGTCTGGAGAACCATAAGGAGTTGCGTACACTCCTAATTTATTTCTTAACCTTTTACTAGAGTCATTATTTTGCATGTTAATTACAGGCGTTATAACTCCATTTTGAATTATTCTTTTATCACTATCTGTTCTATCAACACGAACAATAGAGTATCCACCAATTTTAGCTAAAATATCTGCACTAAGCTTAACATCAAACTGTGGAAACAACACATACCCATCAATATTTTTTTCTGTAGGGTTTACAAAGTTTAATGTAACATTTGTTTGTGTAGCGGTAGCGTTATTACTCATAGTAAACTGAGTAGTACTATTTATCGTAGTTATTCTAGTGCCTTCTGGTATTCCATCTCCATATACATGCAAGCCTACAACTATAGCTGTGTTAGCAACGTGTGCAACTGTAGCTGCTCCGTCGCTTGTGTCTGTAGTGCTATCAGTAAAAGAAGTAGTACCACAATACTTAAATGTAGTTTGACCATCTGCACCAATAGATATAGCTGAACCTGCAGCGTTTAATGTAGAAAAATTAGTAGAATTATCAGGCATTCTAATATCCCCAATAGGATTTACAAAACCTGGGTTTAGATTTCTGTCATAAAACAATATACCAAACCTGTACACTTCACCTCTTTGGTATCCTTTAAAGTCTTTTACAAAAAGAGGGTTTTTATAATTATCATAAAATCCATCTGCGCCTTCTCTTCTTAAGTTTTGAGAAAACAAAGGAGCTTTATTATAGCTTGTAAAGTTTTTCTTTAGTTGGTCGCCACTGTCGAAAATTCCAGAATTTTCTCTTTGGAAGTATGTACAATCAGATAAAGGAAACTTTTTAGTATTAAAAGTTACTCTTACTCCTGTACCTGTAGCAAAACCATCAGACTCTGCACCAGGTATAAAAGCATCAGAGTAATCGCTTCCTTTCAAATACCCATAATAACCAATGTTTTCAAATGAAGATATACCATCATCATAAATAACATCTTTTCCTAAATCAGTATTTATTAATCCATCTTGTTTTTCCCAAGCATTTGTATTTCTATTTCTCCTGTAAGACTTTACTCTAAAACTTTCTGTAATATCACTTAAGTCACTAGATAGGTTTACTGCAAATAGTCTATTATCTTTTATTGCTAAGTCTTTACACGTGCTCCAAACGGTTTCTGTTTTAAATATTTCAGCTATACTTATTTCAGTGGTTGTTTCATTACCGTTATGTACATAAGTAAACTTACCGTCTTCTACTAAACCTGAACCTATAATTCTAGGTTGTATAGACCCTATCTCATCTATGTATAAAATATCAATAATTTCAACTTGAGAAAAAGCACTTGATATTCCGTCTACTTCTATCTTTACACTAGAATTAGAAATATTATTAGCTCCTTCTGGAGGGCCACCTTTTATTTCGTGGTAATCTGCTATTCTACTAGTTTTAGCTACATGAATAGGTTCAGATATATTAGATATTTTTGAAAGCTTACCATCTTCTGACTTAAGCCTATAACAGTAAGAATGTGAACCACAACTTACCGAACCACCTGTAAGTATAGAAGTAATGTTAGGGGCTTTCTGATATTTACTGTTAAAAACATTAAGCTCATTAGCAGATGTTAAATTCTGATAATAAGATACGGACTCTTTTAAGTTTACAGTTCTTAAAGGGTTTGTTCCATCAGTCCAGTATAACCTGTGAAACTTTTCATTCTCTTCAGATTTTTCTGTTCTTACCAATGTTTTAGCAGTAAAACCTAAATCTAGCTCTCCAAATATAGTTTCTGCAGTAGTAATAGTTCCATTATCAGCTACAGATAATTTTATAATATTATCTTTTCCTGTAGCAGCATTATGACACAAAGCAATCATGTAATCGCTAAACGTTTCTAAACCAACTATTTGGTAACTAGTACTACTAGAGTTAGTAGCAAATGTCATGGTTTTGTTTGCTACAGTATATCCGTTACCATTATTTGTGGCTGCAGTTACACTACCAAAAGCTGCACTAGTAATTACGTCAGCAGTAGAGGTCCTTGTCATCGAAGGAACAAAACTTACTGTTTGGTCAGTTTTAGAAATAAAATATATAGCATTTTCTCCTGAGTTTGTAGCTACAGTAAGTAAATTGTTTTTAGTTGCATTAGAATAAGCAAGTGCTATATATGTAGTAAGTAAAGCAGAAGCGTAGCCTAATATAGTAATATCGCTATCTGTTCCTGACCAGTTGTCACTAATTGAAGTTACAGAATCACTTCGAGTTTCTATACCAAACGTAGTAGTAAAGTCTAAAGACGTATCTACAAGGCTACCTCTTTCTGCTAGAGTGTATCCAACATAAGATTGAAATGTAGCTGATTTTTCTTGAGCTGTAGCTGCTATAGAGTAATCCCCTATCGAGGAAGAGTAATAAGGTATTAATTGAAGAGTTTTGTCTGCTATTGATATGTTGACATCAAACGCAGCTTTAATTGCAGCAGAGCCTGTAGTTTCCACTTCAGGGTATATTAGCTGATTAAATGCGTTTATGATTAAAACTTCCTCATCTGTACTTTCACCATCTACATGATAATAAGTGGTAGAGTGTGTTGCACCTCCAAATGTAATAGATGCTATAATGTTGTCAATGTATCGACTTACAACGTAGTTTGTACTACCAATCGTTCTAGTATCAGTACTAAGTGTACCAAAAGTTAAACTGCTAAAAGTTTTTTGTGCGTCAGATAAGTTTCTAGCTAAAGAATTACCTTCAGCTGAGTTTAAAACAAACAAATTATCTTGCTTAGTCATTAAGCGAGCATTAATTGCAGTTTTATAACTTTCGGATGGCAGTAAATTAGGGTCTATATCTGATTGCATCCCTTTAGTAAAGGAATTTGGTTTTTTATTAGACTCTGCCATAATTAAAATAATTTACGAGTTGTATCTCTTGTAGGTTGTAATGAGTTCCAGTATTTACCTATATTTCTCCATTGCTGTTTAGAAGGCATATTGTCTTTACCTCTAGCTTGAGCACATAAGTTGGACCATTCATTTTTTAAGTCTTGGTATACATACCTAGGAAGTTTTTGGTTATAATACTCTCTTCCTTTGTACTTGTACATAATGTAAGCAGCTATAGCGTCTTCATGTGCAGCCGATATAGTTGGGTAACCATCATCATCTGTGCTTATAGCTTCGTAATGTAATTTTATAATAGTATTATCAGAAACGTCAATATTTAAATAACCTCCTGAAGAATAACAGTTTGCAGCATCGTAGTCACCGTTTTCTGAAAGTATTTCTATTGTATTTATAAAGTCTTCTGGTAATAGAACCTTTTTACTTGTAACTGTTAGTGTTGCTATTTTTTTGTCAAACGTAAGATAAGAACCAATTTTCTTTTCCGCTTCAAAAGACCATTCTACAAAGTTGTGAAACTCTTTTGCTGCGTCTTGTATACCTAAATTACGTATTACTGCTGCTACCACTTGCTTTACACTAATTTTAGGACTTCCTTTCATCTTAATTATTTATTAATGCTTTAAATCTTGTTAAAGGTAACACTTTATATTTACTGTGTTTGTAGGGTCTATCCCACATTACCTTTGTATACTCGTCATCAAGTATAGGTACTTTGTACAATACTATCTTATTTTCTTCTTTAGATTTTGCGTGGTCTATACGTACATGAAAAGGTCTTTTATGAGGAAACCTCTTTAAATACATGCTACCAAGATTTAGAGGCATTTTAAGAACCTCTTGTTCTTTTGCTATAACATTAGTCCACTCTTCTAAAAAGCTTTCTAGAATCGCATAAAACTCGCTATACGATAACATTCTATCCTTAGTAGTACCACTTACTCTAATATCTTTTCTTATAGAGTCGTATATGTCTTTTAAAGTGGTGTACTTACTTCTGTATTGTTTACTATACTCCTGGCTCTTTTGATTGTGCATTTTCGTCTACTTGGTTGTTTGGTGTCTTAGCGTTATTAGATAGCATTACGTTAAACTCTAACTGTAATACGTTTTGCACTAATAATGGAATTAATTCTTCAGGTATTGGGTATTCAGTTACCTCATCACTTGTATAAGATGATACAGTTGTAGGGTCTGAAAATACACCATTAATCTCTAAAGCACCATCACTAACTATTGATTCACCTTCCCAAACGTAAAGCTTACGGTCTGACAAAGTTGCAATCTTGCTGTTTGCCTTTAGTATAAACCTAGAATTGTTAATAAACATTCTATCGTGGTTTTGTACTATAGGAAGAGGCACATAAGAAGAGTCTACGGAAGTATCATCTTTATAAGCAATACTACGTATAGCTCTATTGTCGTTAAAACCTACCAATCCAAGAGTAATACCACTTGCGCTTGGTGATACTGCTTCTACTTGAAATATAGAATTAGATGCTTTCTTTCCGTTATCTGTGTATTGGATAAGTAAATTAGCTCTATGGTAATGTACCATAAATTTAATTTGTCTTAAAGATACATCTGAATCGTCAGATGCTACACCCCCAGAGATGAGGTTTTTAATGTTGTACGCAATTTCGTTTAATGTAGCCATAGTCTTTAATTAATAAGAAAGGGCAAAGTAAGTTAACCCTACCTCACCCTTTCTAGAAAGCAGGGAGCAAAAAGCATCGTTATACTCGTCGTTCAGTTATTTCTGCCTGAATCAGTTGGTATCTTGGGTCTCCCAATGTCGCCAAGATTTTACGAGCTGCAATCTGACATACCTCTTCATGGGTAGTCGCATCTAAGTTAGTAAACAATGTTGTATGCTGTAAGTAAGTAAAAACACAAACAGTTGCTGAAGCAAACCCAATAGAGTTTACATTACCACCCTGAAAGTAAATAACAGGGTTAGAAGAATCAGCTTTATTAAAAGGGTCATTTAAGTATGCACTTATATCACCTATCTGAACTACTTTTACATTTACATTAGGAGAGGTTTTTACATAAGCTGATAAAAATCTACCGTATGTGTCATCTCCGTCTAATGTACCTATAGCACTAGCTGTACCATCTACTAAACTTACGTCTTTAGATATAACTAGTTTTTGTAGTTTATCTCTACTATCTTGTGTAGTTTCAAAAGCACCATAATATTGCTGAATGAACTCTTCTGTCGCCATTGCTAGAAAAGCATCTAAGTCTCCGTCGATAAAGAAAGCCGTAGCTTCACTATCTATAATGTTTCTAATCCTAGTTCTAGCAGCAGCTGCATCCATTTTACTTACGCTTTAGCATTCTTTTTATTAGGTAATTTCTCACCTCGAATTTCGTTCTTCAATATAGCTAAAATATCTTTATGCTCTTTTAGCCAAACAAGCACTTGTTCTTCGTTAGTTCCAATAGCTTCTCTACCGTAATAGAAGGTATCATTTTTGTAACCTATTTTATTAGCACTTAGTGCTTGAATAAAGAACACTCTTAAATCTTTCTCTGGGTCGAAATGAGTTTCCATAAAACCTTCTGCATCTACTTGTGCTAGTTCTATAAGTCTTGCTCTCAAAACATCCATATCAGAGTTTAGGTTAAACCGCTTAAGAGTGGCAAACTGTATTACTTCTTTATCAGTCATTTTAGCAGCTTCAATAATTGCCCTTGCTGAATCTAAAGTATTTTTAGTTTTTACCTTTTCTATTGCAGTTAAATCTTTTCTTACCCATCTGCCACCTAAAACATCTGGACAGTTCTTTAAAAAATTATCAATAAGAACATGGGTTTCATTGCTCATGTCAAGTAACACTGATGCGCCTTTAAAAGTTATTTGCTCATCATGACCGTTAATGTCTTTGTACTCAACAATTCTTCCATCTCTACCTTTGTAATTTCCAAAAGTGAACGACGCACACCCCTTTGGGTTTCTGTAGTCGTATTGTACTAATTTCTTTGCTTTCATCTTTTTGCTTTTTGTGATTAAATATAAAAAATAAACACACCCCCGAAGAGGTGTGTCTAAATAAATTTACGCTACTGTAATACCAGCTGCTGTAATAAGGGCTGCATCTACAATCCATCCAGTACCGTCAGATACAAGATTAATGTAGTCACCTTTCTTAAGTTTAGAAGCTACAATAGTTAAACCTGCTGTACCTACTAAAGAAATTGGTGTTACACCAGCCGCAGATAGAATACCGTAAAAGATAGTGTTTCCAACTGTTCTAGTTCCGTCAGCGTTTACTGTGTAAGATTTTACAACAGAAGCGTGATTAGAATTATCAGCAGAAGCTACAATCTTGTAGTTCAGTCCAACTTTAGGCATTGGCAATACAATAGTAGAAGCCGCACCACTAGCACCCAAAAGAATTGTAGAACCTGATTCAAAATCAGATAATACTACTTGGTTACTAACGTAAGCTTTTACTAGTACATTACTTGCTACACGACCCTTATCATGAGTCATGTAGTTTTTGTCTTCTTCCGACTTGAAGAAGCTCTTATTTCCGTCTAATTCTCTTGACATGATTTTTTATTTTAAAAATTAATTACTTATTATAGTACTAAACCTGTTGGCTTAAGAATACCACAAGAAAGAGGGTTACGAACAATGATACCTGATTGAGTTAACCAGTGACATTCAAACTTGTCATCTCCAGAAGCAGACAACATAGAAGCTGAATCGTAAGGGTTAATCATTCCTGGTACATATTTCTTTACCCAGTTACGGTTAGTTCCTTCAGCACCTTTAGCAATCAATTCAATGTTAGCAACACCTTGCTGAACTGACATATCTAAAAATACAAACATACCACTCAAAGTAACAGTTTTAAAACCACCTCCAGTAAGTTCAGAACCATTATTAACAGCAGCAGTAGCAGCTAAGTTCGGGTCATCAAATACTGGACAGTGAACTAAAGTAATTTTGTTACCTAAAGCTTGGTAAGTACTAAAGTTAGCACCAACTTGTACATCTTGACCATACTTATCAACCATTACAGTAGAAGCGTTAGTTCCAGAAGAGAATAACAAATCTTTCATTGCTCTGTGGAATTGAACACGACCTTGAGTACCTGTAAATACAACATACTCATTTCCTGTTGGAGCAGCAGCATTTAAAGATAACTGACCAATGTATTCAGTAATAATTTTTTCACTTAAATCTGCAGTAGAATCGTAAGTCAAAGTATTTGAATCTTCAATTTGTGCAAGTAGACCATCACCAATAATTGGCATGTTACCAGCAGCTGAAGAGTCTCCACCAGCAGTAGTAGCAGTGTAGTCAGCTACAGAAGAACGACCAAACCATCGCATAACCTCTAGGTCATACATAAACTGAGCTTCAGTTTGTTGTTCTTTAGTAAAGAACCATAGTCTGTGTCCGTTGTGCTCAACCCATGTAATGTCAGTTAAGTCACGAGCGTCGATAACTAATTTCTTACGAGAAGTAGTCAACCAGTTTTTACGAGTTTCTGGGTAAGCGTAACCTTCACCTACTTCAGCTCCTAAAGAACCTTCACCAAAAGCATTACCAATTACACCAATAACACTATTTGCAGAAGCAGTAGCTGCAACTACGTTAAGAGCTTTACCAGTAACAGTTTTTACGTTTGTACCATCAACGATAGTTTCAACGTGAACCTGAAGACCTGAAGCTAAACGTACGATGTCGTTTGCGTTAATCAAACAAGGAAGAGTAGTAGTATCAGTTACTGAAAAAGAAATTGAATTTCCAAAAACAGAATCAGTAGTTAAATCAGCCGCTAATTGTTGCTGACCTCTGTAACGATTCATTGACTTCCACTCAAAAGAGTTGTCACCTAATACTTTTTCACCAGCACCAAAGCTTAGTTTTTCAAGTAAGTAGGTAGTAGTGTAACGAGGGTAAAGCTCGATTACTTTTTTTGCAATCTCTGGGTACTTTAATAAGTTAGCCGTAAGAGAATTGTCTGCTGTGTTGTAAGCTGCATCATATTTTGCGCTATAAACTTTCATAAATTCTAAATTTTAATAATTAAATAATTGTTTTTATAAACCTTATATAATTACTAACCTATAAACTTGCTTGGGTCGAAACCCTTTTTAACAGGCTCAAAGCTTTTGGTAGAACGTCCACCTCTACTAGGTGATGTAATACCGTCAAGAACTTTAGATTTTCCTAGCTCAACGCCTTGCGTACGAACCATCTTGAAAATCTTATCCTTGTTTTGCCATAGAAAAGCGGCCTCCGCAACATTGGCATGAGACTCAAAAATATCTTGGGCAAAATTACCTTTGGTTATATAACTATATAGTCGTTTCTTTTCTTTCTGAGAAACCTTTCCTCCAAAAAACTCTTCTTTTTGTTTAATAAAACTCTGAAGGTCTTTTCTAGATTTAACGGAAGCTTCCTCTTTTTGCTTTTCTCCTTGCTGTTTCTCTGTTCTAAGTCTATCCTTTTCATTGTGGATATGCTTATTAAGTTGTTGACGGATTAAAGTAGCTTCTCTCTTAAGTAGCCCTGCGTCTGTCAACCTATCTACGGTGTCTTCTATTGCCTCATCTTCGTATTTAGATGCTCTCATATCAGCGATAACTAAATCTTTGTCTGATAGCTCTAAATAAGAATTAAGGTTTTCTATAACCTCGTTCTCTTTTACTTGTGGTTTTAAAGCTTCCTTAACTTTATTTAAGAACTCTTCTTTACTACCAGCTTCAATTCCTGCTTCTTTACTTAACTCGCTCCAATCAAGTTCAGGTGCAGCAACTGCTTCTACCTCTTCAGATTCATCCCAGTCAGATTCTTCTTCTGCTTCTGTTTTTTCAGAAACTACTTCTTCTTCCACTTCAGATACGGGCTCTTGTGTTTCCACACTTTCCCAAGAAAAATCATCAGATTCTTCAACTTCTTCAGTTTCAGCTACTTCTGTAGCTTCATCATTTTCTGTTACTTCTTCAGTTGCTTCTACAAGTGTAGGTTGCTCTCCTAAAAAAGAACTTGGGTCGAAACCTTGTGTAGTTTCTCCTGTAGACGATACTGCGTCTTCAATTAATTTGCTTTCTTCTGCCATTTTGTTTTGCTTTTAACTGTTTACAAATATATTACTTTTTTTCTATTGTTTTTCTGGACTCTGTACGCCTAGCGTTTTTAGCATCATTTTCTTTTTGTTGAAAATTAAAATCAGCTTTGACTTTTTCTAGAGATAGTTTATTTTTTTCTCTTGAGTCATCAATATCTCTGTTTGCGTCAGAAGCTACTTCTTGAGCTACAACTCTTGCTTCAGCATTTATCTGCGCTACTTTAATACGTCCATCAATCTCCATTTGTTTCATCTGCATTTCTGCCTGAGACTGAGCTTGTTGCGCCTCTGCTGCAGCTTGCTGTTGTTGCATAGCTTGTTCTTGCTGTTGCATTTGCTGTTCTTTCATAGCGTCAATACCTTGCTCAAGAACATGTTGCGCTTCAGTCATTGTATCAGCTTTAAGAACTTTAAGAGCATCTAACAGTGTAATAGAACCAGACTGCAATGCCGCTTGTGACATTTGTTGTACAGATTGCTTAAGAGCGTCATCTTTACCAGCATCTCCTAAGAAAATACCATAATCATTAAGAGCTACATCAGGAAGTACGTTAAGCATCTTGTATCCTGCATCTCCTAAAACGTATGCAGCTTTCTTTCCACCAGCCCAAGACATCTTCATTAAGTTGGCAAGCTTATCAAATACTTTCTTCTTTACTTCGTTATGCGAGTAGAACCAACCTCCTGTAGATATAGAAGACTGAGTTACAGCTCTTTGCACGTTACCTACATATTCGTACTGCTCAACAGCACCTTCTCTTTGTGGTGATACACCAGAAATCTGTCCTGCAGTTTGTTCTAGCATAAGCTTTAAGTTGATTAACTGCTGTACGGAATTAGATAAGGTAAAGTCTACTTGTTGGAACTGATTAAATGAAGCAGTCTCTCCACCCTCTTCTCTTGAGTTTATAGGGATTATACCATCATTCTTTAGGTGATACATCACCTCTTGCATATCCATACCAATTTCAGTTGGCATTTGGGATACGTCATAAACTACAGCTTTACCACCAGAACGAGCAAGAGCTAATTCAATATGGTACATAACAATGTTATATAGCATTTGTATATGACTTAGTATATCTACTAAACTTGTAGGTTTACCAGTTGTATGATTAAATATTACCCCAACGTATGAAAGGTCGGTAGTACCTGCATCATCAACAGACCTTACCTGGTTAGGTCGTCTTTGACAGTTAACTAAAATTTTACCACCTATTTGCGTTCCTTCCCAAATATCATCTACATATTTAGTCTCTATAGTTTCTCCTTTACGTTTTTTGTAATTGTCACCTACAGCTTTTCTAAATGGTCGTTCAGGATTATATTTATTTTCTGATACTTTAAACCTAAGAGCTTTAATAGATTTCCATTCTGCAGATACTACACGTACCTTTACAGTTTTAGATTCGTCTATCTCTACCCAGTTAAAGATACCATTCCACCTATCTAGGTAGTCGTTAGTTGCCTGACGCATTTCTTCTAACTCTTTTATATCGTCTGCATCTAATTGGTCTCTAAACTCATCTATTACTTCGTTAATGTTAAGCCAACGCTCTTCACCACACCATTGTGCTCTATCTAAAAAGTCTGACTCTATAGATTTATCATAAACAAAAGTCCTAGGGTCTACTCGCCTTACATAAGGGTCACCATCTTTAATGTATACCTTGTAGAATTGTTTAGCTGTTACAAGCATATCTCTAAGACCTTCTTTAAACAAATGTTTAAGTTGGTACTTTTGAGTGAGATAATCTAAACCATCATGTATAGACTCTTCAATAACTTCTTTATATTGATACCTCATAAACAAGTCTATGTCGTCAGGAATAGGATATTCTTTATTATCCATTTCTAACTCCATACCAAACTCATTTTCTACCTCTGAGTTTATTTCTGCTAGCAAACTATTAGCGATAAGAGAAACTTTAAATTGTTCTTTTCTTAAAGCTGCATCCATGTTGATTGCAAACACGCTTTTATCTAAAGGTCTACTAAGGTCTTCATTGCATAGTAAATCAATCTTGTTGCGTGTGATAGGGTAATTAGCCATAGTCGCAGGAGAAGGCATGTTATACTGCTCTGTTACGTAGCTGTAGTCATCATACTCTAGGTCACCATTGTAAAGTCTATAGTTTCTAACATCCTTATCGTAATCACTAGTAGAACCTTCAGCATCTTGGTGTGAAAGCTGTTTTACAATAGCGTCAATGTTTTCTTTACACCATTCATCAGTTTTTTCATTGTCTGGTATAAATTGTTTTGGGAAGTTACTCATTTTATTATTCTTTATAAGGTATCAATTTTCCGTTTTCTCTTTTGTAATATACAAAACCAAGACTCTTTTCTTTGTATTGTTCTTTTTTTACTTGTTTGTCGTATAAATCTATGTCATGTACTAAGCACAAACCAAAAGCTATCGCCCTATCTGTGTTCTTTAGTCCGTATACACTAAGCTCATCAAGTAGGTCTATAAACCAAATGTCTTGACAATTCTCTTCTACATACTTATCTATAAACTGGTCCATAACAGCTTTAGTATGCTTGTTCATTTGCAGACCGTACTTATTTCTGTTTACGGTCTTAGGAGAGTGTGCCGTTGTAGGACGCTCTTTTAAGTATTGTTTTCCGCCAGCTCGCTGAAAATATCCTATAACGCCTATACGTGTATATTCTATTAACATTTTCGCGTTGTAATATACGGCTAATTTTAAACATCCATCCCAGAACTCTTCTGCAGTCTCTGGACGCTCTGTATATTCGGCTATTGGGTAGTTTCCTGCTATCTCCATATTGTAGAATCTACGGAATATAATAGCACTACCAAGCGAGGTAGTTGACGATTGGTCTTGGTCATAGGAGTCAATACCTCCAATATCAAGCCCCTTAAGTTCAGGTTTAGGGTGTGCTAGTATCTTATAAGGACCAGTTTTATCTAACACAAACTCTACTTCCATGCTATCACCTACCCACTCAAGTCTACCGCTTTGTATTTGTCCTTGTAAAGTCTCACTACTAAGTATCTCACTTCTTTGTGCGTTTATCTTAGCCACATTAAACCTAGAGTTTTTAGTTTGTAAGAATGCTTCTTCTACAGACAAAGGGTAGTTTTGTAGCTCTAAGTTGTAACCCTTCTGATTACCAGCTTGTTGCAGTTTTTCTCTTCTTTCTTTAAGTGCTTTAGTTGCATTGTCGCTATCAGAGATACCTGTTTTCATATTAAAATATCCATGGTAACACATGGACGCAGGAATAAACATAGGTATAAGGTTGAAGGCATCTGCATTATAGTACATTTCCATAAAGTCTTTAGATGCTGCTTCTATATCACCCCCTGTTCCACCAATAACAGGTACGCCATATTGTACATCACCATCCATAAAACAAGCTTTAGATGACATATAGGCGTTTAAGAGTTCCTTGAACTCCCCTGCTTCTTCAAATATCATGACAGAAAGACGTTCCCCCTTATATACTTCGGGGTTACTCATTGTTCTACAGTGTATAGTAGACTGAAAACCTCCTACACCCCACTTACCTTCTTTGTCTTTTATCTTATATCCAGACCTCATTATCTCATCCCCGTCTTTTAATAGAGAATGTCGGAAGTTTGAGTGCTGATTGTTAAGTCCTGCTTTAACTTTATCAAAGAAAGAGGTAGCAGTAACCTGTAATCCTGCAGCTACACCAACGTGGTTGTATGGATAGAAGGTATATTCATGAGCAAGTATGCCTGAGTTCATATAAGAGAACCCTTTATCCCTTGCCTTAATGACAATCATACCTTTTTCTTCTTGCTTACAGGTATCGAATAGGTCAAAGTAAGCCTTATCCATGTCTCTATACCATGGAGATATAAGAGTTTTACGGCTATTGCCTTTAACTCCGTCGCTACCTAAGATTTTATAGAAGTTTAAATAGTAATAATGCTTACCAGTAATGGCATCCATACCTTTAGGTTTGAATCCATTCTTACATCTTTCTATTTGTGTATCCCAAAACTCTCTAAAAGCTATACTTTCAGGGTTTAGATGGGGTATCCCCTCATGAATTAAGGGTGCGTATTTTTTTATATCATACATTCTTCTGGCTCTGCAATGTTTCTAGATAACTTAGTTCTCTATTACCAGCAATCTTTGAACGCTCTCCCCTTCTTTCTATAGAATCTAAAAGCTTTTGCCTTGTAATAAGTATTTTCTCCACACCAATCATAACCTTTTGTATGTCTGCTGCGTTTTCTATATTAATCTTAACACTATCTAGTAATGTAGTATACTCGTCTATCTTCTCATTAAAGGCAGACAACTGAGCATCCAGCGGGTCGTACTCTAACTCCTTATACTTAGCTATTGCGTCAGCAATTTTTTTATTTTTCGTACCCTTCCAATCATAATTTCCAAACAAATCTTTAGCTACTACACGCATCCTTTCGGATTCGTTGTAGTGCCTATATGGAGAATCATAGTCGGCAATATAAGATACATACATTAGGCCTTTATTCCCAAGACCTGAAGTTTCCATTACTGACTTAAATTCAGGAATTCCATATATACCATCGTCCTCAATTATATTTCCTTGCTTACTAATCTTGAGTAGGTACATGTATTTTAAGTTTTGTTTTCATTATAAGTATGCCGTGGTTGACGTACTCTACTTCTCCTTCCTGCTGTATTCCGTCCTCGTCTACAAAATTAAACCCCAATGAGTCTATATTACCCCCTGACATTATATACTTGTTCTCTAAAGGCTCGTAACCTAAATCAATATAGTTCTCTAGAATCTCCCATTCCTGCTCATCCGACATTTCAAATACATTTACGTACCCAAATATTCTTCCGTTAGGCATCTTTTCTACTATACCGTACTTTGTTCTTTGCTTATCCATTGTTTCCATATTGTAAAGATAGTAAATATATCGTACTAACAATTATACACAAAAAAAAAGAGGCCCATTACAGACCCCTTTTCCAACCAAAAACCTCATTATATATTATTGCATTATTAATTAGTCGTGCTGTATGTAACCTCCGTCAGAGTATTTTCTACCTGAACCGTAGTTTCCTTTCATAGGATTGTTAGGAGTGTCAGAAACTTTCTTTTTCTTCTTCTTAAACATTCCCTTTACCTTCTTTAATATCATGCGTCTTTTCATCTACCTAAACTTAGTCGTGTTGTATAATACCGCCATCCTTATAGCTACCCATCTTCATCTTACCACCCTTCTTGTACGAAGAGCTTACTACTTTCTTAGACTTCTTCTTGTCTTTTTTCATTGAATACATCATGACGCTATTTTTTTTGTTTACACAAACATACACAAAAATTTTTTATTTATTTCTGAGTGCGGATGTACTATACTAGAGTGCCCCGCTCGCTCCAAAACTTTGGCTACCCTACCCTATTGTCGTAAACGTCGTATTTACTCTTTGTCGTCGAGTACATAACGTAGATAATTGTGCGTGTGTATGTGTGTGTGGAACACCTCTACAACCCCATAAACCTCGATAATCACTAACGTTTGTAGTAGTTGTTAGTTGCTAACTGCTTGAGTAACAGTTTGTTTACTGTGCGTTAAGCTTATATCGGTAAGCTTTCTCTTCTATAAGTAGTGTGTTACTTGTTTATTTAAGTAACTAACGTGGTATTACGTTATCTTACCACTTACCCACCAAAGGTACAACAAATATTTGACATTGTCAAGTAGCTTGCGTACAATATTTGGTGCACTACTTATTCATTTAAGTATGTAACACACTATAAGAAAGTTTCGAGAGCTTCGCTCTCTTAGTATACGTTGGGTGCGTGCTGTGTGTGTTTACTCCCGTTGCCTGCTAGCTTTCTCTTTTGTTATTAGACCAATCTGTTTTGGTTTTCTTTATTAATTGCTTACGATAAATGTAATCACGTAAGCCTTTGCTCTAAATACACCATCCTTAAGCATCGTACACAGGAAACTTACCATGTTAGATATTCTATTAACTGCAGGTAACGTCGTGGCCGACGTAAAAAGTCCAATGCGTCTTAACTCAGCTCACGCTGATGTAACCGCACACGTCAACTCTTTTGTTGACAGCAAAGCTAAACGTACTCGCAACGATGTTGCAGAAGAGTACGACCAAGCTTTACTTCGTTTATCGTTCCCAGAATTGGCGACCGATAACAACGAATTTACGTTCACTCTTCGTTTTCCAAACAAGACTGTGAATGAGATAGCGCAAGACATTGCGTTATATAACTATACTACCAACTTGCCAAAGGCAAACTCTAACGTAGCTAAAGCTATCTTGGGTATGTGCGATGACGATGGTGTAGTAAAGTTCGAGAGCTTGTCTGACTTCGCGTCTAACTTCAAGCTATCAGGTAGTACGTCTAAGCTTTACTCTATCCTTAGAGAAAACAAGGCATCGTTTGACTTGTCCAAGTTCGCTGACTCTTTACTGAGCCTAAGACTTCAAGTTCAGACGTACTACAACGACAAGCTAGACGGCTATACTATAGCTACTACAGACTATGTCGTTAAAACAAACGAAGCATTCGCTCCGTTACGTACACCACGCGCCAAAGCATCAGGTGCATTGTGGTCTTAAAAGAAAGCTCTTCGGAGCTTTTTTTAATTCATAACCCAAGCGTACAGCAAGACTACAGCATCACGTAGTTTTGCCGCTTCGCGGGGGCTTTCACTATCATGCGCGGTAGTATGCGCAGTAATTCTATCAGTATGTATGCACTAATAACTATTACAGCATTAGCTCTCGCTATAATATGCGTAGCAGCTTTTACAACAGAAGATTATTAACAACTAAATTAAAAACAAATGAACAAACTAATTTTATCACTCGTTATGATGACGAGTAGTGTAGCTTTCTCACAGGAATACTACATGGCTAAACATTCAAAAGACTGGGACTATGACTACCGACTAGGAAAGTATCAGGAAGTAAGCTCTAAGCAAGAATATACCACTATTATTATAAGTAGAGAGTGGTTTGCTATGGAGGATACTAAAGATAATTACTTACGTTGGGAATGGGTTCATTACGATGAGCTTGAAGGTTTAGGTACATGCTACATAATAGAGGACGACTCTGGCATGGCTTGTATAAACTCTACCAGTAACAAGTTCTTTCTATTTGTAAACTTCAATGGAGAAACTGAAAAATGGGATGACGCATTAGTATTATCAGACATTCATAAGATTCCTTCGTTCAATATAACCTGGGATAAAAAATGAAAACGGAGATTTAATTTAAACCTAAAAACAAGTAAGCTTATGAAAGATTTCATAAAAGATGTGCTAGTACAAATGCACAAAGAAACCACTACAGACAAATACGGACAAGTGCATAAAAGTAATTTCACACTATCTCTTTTTGGTGAAAGAGAGAATGAAGTTAAGAAGTATTGTAGAGAGAATAGTGGGGTATTACAATTTGCCACTTATGGTGGAGTATACGGAACTTACACAGCCTTTACCATTGAGAATAAAGAAATTAGAGAGGCTTGTTCAGAAGCATTAAGTAAAAATGAAAACTACATCAATAATATGTGTAGTTGGTAGTATAAACTAAGATAAAAAATGAAAGACGTAGCAATCAAAATGGCTATAGCCCAGCTTAGAGAGTATGACAAGACTATACAACGTTTTAAAAAGAACGAAACATCTATCAATGTAATGTTGTTAGACTTAGTAGAAATTTGTGAGTACCAGAAAGTAAATGTGCCAGAGCACATAGTAAATCATGTTAATAAATTTAAAAACCAACTAAAAGATGGCAAAAATAACAAAAGCACAGGTATTTAACCAGATGTTAAAGACTTGTAAACACAAATCAATTTATATGTTAAGCCCAAGAAAAGGTAAGACTATGATACCTAAAACAATTGAAGACATACCGCCTTTGATTAAGTTAACACGCTCAAAGTTATACAAAAGTAGCTACGGCACTTTATATAATGCACAAATAAACTTGCAAAAGACAAAAGCAAGGCCAGCAAGAGTAGTAAAGACAGACAAGCCAGTGGTAAAGGCAAAAACATTAGTGGTAAACCTAAGTAATACTATTACCGCTACTATTACAGACAAAGGATTAATAACCGTAGACTTTAAATAAGATGGACAAGAATTTTATCAAGATGTATCTGTTAGCGCTTGCGTTGACGACATCAATTGCAGGAGTATGTTACATATTCTATTATGTTGGGATGTTTAACTCAGTACTATTTGCAGTAGTAGCTGGATTTTTAAGAATTGGGTATGTCTTATATAAAGACTTGCTACTCTTTAAAGAACGCAGATACTAATGGAACTAAACATAGGACTAGGTATTATAGAAATCACAACACCTAATGGCTTGAGTATCAGAGCATACAAACCTGATACACAAGCTACGGGTAGTGATGCTATATTATTTTGCAATCATGCAACAAATGCAGAGTACAGCTTTCCAGAAAGTGTACTTAAAAATGCAGAACAATCATGCTCTCTATACAGAGTAGATGTAGTTAAGGATTCTATTAGCTACAACGAAAGTGCTATAGAGTACTGTTACGACGCTAACTCAGACGTTGTTGATATTACCCTTTTTGATGGTAGTATTCACGTGCCAGCAACAGAATTAATGCTTATGCTATACATCATTAACCGTGACGATAAGAACGTCATTCAAATGAAGCATGAGATACGACGGAATCAGTGTAAAGAATTGTATAACCTAACAGATGAACAGTATGACGCACTGGAACAACACTTTACAAATATGTAAAGATTACATATCAACTTTATCACATAAGCCTTACAACTATACTATTGTAGTTCAAAGTGAATCAGCTGTTACAATTTACGCAGCTCAACTTGATGTGTTAAATGTTTTTATAGTAGAAGATAGATTAACCGTAGAATCTCAAGATAAAATCAAGAGACTATTTTACAACAACCGAAAATTAAATTAACCTTAAACATTAATTATTATGTGTGGAATCGCAGCATACTCTGGGAAGAGTGTAAATATCTTAAAAGCTATGCACTTACTTGAAGATAACGACAGTAGAGGTGGGCATAGTACAGGTATCTATGTAGAAAATGGTACATTCAGAAAGCTATACAAGACTGTAGGTACAAGCAAAGGCTTACTCAGGAGTATAGACCATAACAAAACATCTCTATTCGTAGGCCATACACGGTATGGAACTCATGGTGTAAAGACCGCTGAGAACACTCACCCTTATGCTATCGGTATGTATATCGGATGCCATAACGGTGTGTTATCTAATTACGAAGAGATGTGCAAGAAGTACCAGGTAGAAATACCAGATGTAGACAGCAAGGCTATATATAATGTGCTTGAAAAGACTGAAGACTATCAGACTCTTGGTGAACATGGTGGTACAATCAATGCAGTGTGGACAGAAAGAGATGGCAAGCTTTATGTATACCGTCGTAACAACCCTATGTTTATGATGAACACAGGTGAAGGTATATTCTTTTCATCATTAGAGGAGGGCTTAAAAGAAATCTGTCAACCTGATTGGTCTATTAGTGAAGTACCAGCAGAGAAATTACTTGTTGTAGATGAAGGTATTATCATATCACAAATAGATATACCTACTACATACGTGGCTAAACCAGATAAGAAAGAACTTAACTGGACTGACTATAGAGATACAGATAGTAAACCTAGCGAAACAGATGAACCGTTTGTTGATGCAGGGTATGATTATTACGACGACTATCTAACACCATCTCAAGCTCTTGAAGTATTTCCTGAGAAACACAAAGAAAGCAAACAAGTGCAATCGCTTATGAATCAAATCGAATTACTTGAAGGCGTAGCCTCTGAGAATGAAGGATATATGAGTGGTAAAGACATGGATACTTTGTATGAAATATCTTGTAAACTTTATGCAGAGTTGACAAAGTTAGACGAACGGGAAAAGAATCTTAAAGCTAATCAGTTACCTCTTTATGTATAATCTTGAAAAGAATCTCATCTTCATTTCTGACGTACAGTTTGTTGATGAGTTGCTTATTAGTTGCAAAGCTTTGAAAGAGCGTTCTTCTGAAGTATCGGATGTAAATAAAGTTATACGTAAACTTAAAAACATTAGAGAATTATGCCAGGAGAAAACGAAATCATAGCAAGCGTAACTGCTGCACAAGAGAACTCTGCATTTGATGTGACACAATTTGCAGAAAGAACTGAAGAGACAAGTGATATAGTACCTGTTGCAGTTGTAACTCGATGCGGTACTGAAGTAAGTATTCTTGTACATAAAGACACGTTAAATGATGAGGGACAATTAAACCCAAAACTTATTAGCGTTAAAGACATGCAAAGTATTATAGATGAGCATAAGATTTGTTACGTAGAGTCATGTATGTACGCAAAATGGATAAGGGGTTCAGTATTTTTCTATTCTGAATATGATGCTACTTGGTTAGAGTCAGATATCTGTATGTTTGGTATTTTACCTAATGGAGATGAAGGCTATTTTTCTAGAGAACAAGACTATGTAGAATGTTACGACACTAATGTAATTTATTATTGCAGTGAGACAGCTTCAGATGATGGATGCTATTGGTGTGACCGTTGTGAAGAGTATCGTAGCGATTCACATTCTTTTGATAGTTGCGGTGATGAAGATAACGAGTATTTTGATAATATGGCCCGTAGTACTGCAATTATAAATGGTGTAGTAGACAGAACGCAAGGTAAAACATACGGTAATTGGAGTCCTACTTACACAATGTCTAATGGTATGCGACATACATTTGGTGTAGAGATAGAAACATCTCGAGGTAATTTGTATGATTACGAATGCTTAAACCTCAAAGCTGTGTATGACGGCTCTACATCAGGTCCTGAGTATGTAACGGGTGTATTGCATGGTGACTATGGTTACGCTCATCTTAAGAAGATATGCAATAGTATATCTGATGACCATGAGATTAATCAAAGATGCGGAGTGCATGTACATATCGGGGGCCAGTTCAATAGAGTGTTTACAATCATGTTGTTAAGGCTTGGATATAAAATTCAAGACGAGATATTCAGAATGATGCCACCTTCACGTTTAGACAATACGTACTGTAAGTTTATACCTACATGGGCTGGTAAGGATATTAACTTTCAAAATTGGCGCAAGCAAATTGGAAAGTATATATATGCTGGTGAGTCTGAGTTAGATAAGCATCGAAACAAGAAATGTAGACACGACCATTACGCAAGTACTAGATACAGATGGATTAACATCAACAACTTTAGTACAGCAAGTGGTAAGCCAACCGTCGAGTTTAGATGTCATGGTGCAAGTATGAACTACGAAAAGATTCGTAATTGGGTATTGATATGCAAGTGTATTGTAAGCTATGCAGAGAATAACCAAAAGAAAATATGGTACAACATACACGATGTTACACTTAAAGATGTTATCTTGGAAGGCCTCGGTGAAAACCTGGGTAAACAAGTATATACATACTATACAAAAAGAGTAACAGAGTTTGCTGCACCTATTAAGGATTCTGGCAAGCAATTACCAAGCCAAATGGAGTATATAAGTTAATATATAAAGGCAACAGGTGAGTGGTTTCAGCCTGTTATAACACGTGTCTTTCCCCAGATAAGACTGTCGAACGAGCACACGGGCCTTTACTATTACTTCTATTATGATTCCAAAAATCGTTTAACAAACTAAAAACCAACTACTTATGGGTTATTACAAAGACTTTCTTATCAAACAGCAAGAGGCTAAATTATCTAGCCTATATCAAGACTACCATGTAGAACAAATTATTGTGCAAGCAGAAAAACAAAACGCAATAGACAGACAAATGCATGAAGAGTTATTATTAGGAGAACAATTAAAATTAGACAAGGAGGAAAACCAATGAAAAAACAAACCAAAAAGAAAGAACAAAAGTTCGTAACAGATAGTATAGATGTACTAATGTTTGGCGAAGCAGGATTACGTGGTAATTTTTACCAAAGTAATCATTATAGTAACGTGAAAACCCGAAGGACGGGTAGTACACATAACGGTATAGCAATTTCAAGATGGCAACAGTAATTACAGCAGAAGATAGAATAGAAAGGGATACTTTTTTATTTTACAATAAGTTAGACTTCAATGTGAGTAAGCGTAAGCTACACTTATATAATACTAAGTATGGTGATGACTACAACAGTACAGAGTTTTATTGCACAGTAAATGATACAACTAAAGAAGCTTTAGGTCCAGTGCGTAGTAGATATACAGTTAAGCAAAACACAGACTTACTTGACCTTGTCTTGGATAAGATAGGTAAAGATAACTATGACTTGTCTCAGTCCAGAGGTGGTACATTTGATAAAGGTAGAAAGGTTTATTTCTTTATTAAGTATAACATGCAGACAGATTGGGGTCAAGAGCAAGCTGATTCTTTTGTATATGCTTTATCATCTCATGATGGTAGCCTTCGTCTTACGTTTGGTATATCCAACATGATACATAGTTGTTCTAATATGTTCGGCTTACTAATGCAAGACAAAGAGAACAACCACGTAATCAAGCACACTAAAAAGATTGAAGACTTACAAAACAATAAGAGTCTAGATAATCTTATTAAGACTAACCTGCTTGGTGTATCATCTCTAATGAAGAAGATGCAGAACGTGCAGGTTGGATATGAATCTACTATAACACAGAAAGTTATGGATTTAATATCTGACAGCAACTTAAAACGTAAGACTTCGGTTCACTTTAAACGTAGAGAGCTAATTGAAACAGCAGTTATAAAAGAAATGACTAAGAAAGGCTCTACAGCTTACGGTTTATTCAATGGGTTAACGAACTACCTTACACATTCAGGTGAAGTATCTGAAGTAGATTACCTATATGGTAATAGTAGTAAGATTACAACTAAAGCTCTTGAGCTTATTGTAAACCACATGAAAGAAACTGGATGCCTAAACTAACAAATTGCGTAGATGCATTAATATGTGCATACGAAGATTTAGATTTAGAGTTTTCATTATTGTCTTTGGTAGTGTTAGATTTCTTGGTGTCTACAAACGAGACATCCAGGGAGTCTAACGCTTTACAAAGCGTATATGGATTCTCTGATGAACAGTTAGAGATTTGTTATACAGAGTTGAGTTACTATGGATACATAAGTTTAAATATGTATGAAGCTTCAGCTACTACAAAAGCTAAGAAGCTATTCAATAAGAAAACAATTCGTATGACAACAGATGACCGCAACAGACTTGAGAAAACATTCGAGGTATTCTGGAAAGCTTATCCAATTAGGATAGGTAAGAAGAGAGCTAAGTTTGAATGGATGAAGCTGCGGCCACCAAAAGAACTCGTAGACAAAATTATGTCAGCGCTAGATATACAGATTAAGTATAAGGCTAGCGAAGAAAGGCGAGGTAGATTCGTACCTGAGTTCCAGCACGCAGAACGTTGGATTAAACATGCACGGTACGATGATGAGTATGTAGGAGGTACTAATTACTTACCACCAAGAACAAACACACAGCAAAGAGATGAACGATAACGTAGAGAAGATTCTCATCAGTAAGCTTATATATAATAAGCAAGACTATTACAATCACCATGAGCTGCTATCACCAGTACTATTCGCTGACCCAGACTACAAACAAGTATATATGTGGTTGGATGAAGCGTATCAGGCAGGTAATAAGTTTGATTTACTAAAAGCTTCTAACGATTTGCGAGGGTTTATTAAAGGAGTTGACTTTGTATTGGCTAGTTGTATGAACGATAATGATTCATTCATGCACGAGACTATTACATGCATTAACTACCTTAAAAACATCTCAAAGAAAGTTGCAGTAAAACAGTTATGTCAAAGTGTACTAGCTACAATTGATGATAAAGAAGTAGAAGATAACATACAGAGTATCGAAAAAACTATGATTGACCTTGCTAAGACTGAGCAGGGTTCTATTGTAGAATTGCGTGAGCATTTGCGTGATACTATCAAGGTTATTGAAAAGAATTCACTATCATCTGGCATCTCTGGAATTACTTCAGGCTTTGCATCTATCGACAAGTTTACTGGTGGGTGGCAACCACAAGACCTTATTATCGTCGGTGGTGCATCTTCTATGGGTAAAACGTCGTTTGCCCTTGCTCTTGCTAAAAACGCTGCAGAAGAAGGTCATAATAGCGTTGTATTCTCTTATGAGATGTCTGTGCCTCAACTTGTTTCAAGAATCCTTAGTGGTGAAACTCACATTGACAATAGATACTTGATTAAAGGTACGCTTACGTCAGATGAGTGGGGGGTAATCCATAAAGCAACGGGGCATCTAGAGAATATACCTCTATTTATTGACGAATGCAGCAACACTAGCCTTAGATATTTGATTAACAAGATTAGACAGTATGTAATTACTAAAGACGTTAAGCTTGTTATGATAGATTATCTTCAGCTGGTAAGTAACATGGTCAAAGGTAGGAGTCGTGAGCAAGAGGTATCCGTCATTGCACGTTCCCTTAAGAATATTGCCAAAGAGCTTAACATTACTATTATAGCTCTGTCGCAATTATCAAGAGGTGTCGAACGTAATGAAGGGTGCAGGCCTATGCTGTCAAACCTTAGAGAATCTGGCGAGATAGAACAGGCTGCTGACGCTGTAGTGTTTGTATATAGACCTGAATACTATGGTTTTGATGGAGACGCTAACGGGCAAACAACAGAAGGTAAAGCAGAGATTATATTTGCTAAGGGTAGAAACATTGGTATAGGTAGCAAATGGCTAAAGTGGATAAATTATCTAACCAAGTTTGAAGAGATAAACGACGACAATTCTTACAATAGTTTTGTTGATAACAATTAATTTATTATCTTTACTAAACCATGAAAAAACCCGAAGACATAGTAAACAAGGTAGCTGCAGAGCTTCCGTTCTCTAAAAAGCTTATCAAAGAGGTTGTTAATAAGACTTTCAGGAATATAGATGAGAGAATGAAGAATAAAGAAAACATCATGCTACGAGGTTTTATGAAGTTTGTTTGTGCATCAGACAAAAAGACTAAGACCTATAGTATGGATGAGTATAAACGTTTAAAAACCAAAGACAAATGAAACCAAACATTATTGTAGTAGGCAAGAGTGGGTCAGGTAAATCAACATCGTTGAGGAATCTAAATCCACACACAACAGCTGTACTAAACACAGAAAGAAAACAACTTCCGTTCAAAGGAGCGAAAGAATTCAAGAACGTACCAGTTCCTGACTTGAATACATTCAATACAGCTTTTGATAAAGCAGTTAAGTCAAAGGATATAGATACTATTGTAGTAGAATCATTTACCAGCTTGGTAGAAATGATATACAGAGAAGCAGACATCAGGTTTAAAGGCTTTGATGTTTGGTCATTCTACAACAAAGAGATAGATAGAATCCTTAACATGAGTAAGAATACTGATAAGTATGTAGTGTTCTTAGCTATTGACGGAGCTTATGACGGTGAAGACGGAGTGCAAGAAAGATTTGTAGCTGTTGATGGTAACCGTTGGAAGAAGCGTGTAGAGAAAGAGTTTGTATGCTGTCTGTTTACAGATAATCACTACGGTGAAGAACAAGCAAAGTATAGGTTTAGAACACAATCTTCAGGGAAAGACTCAGCTAAGAGTCCGATGGGAATGTTTGAAGAACTGTATGTAGATAACGACCTTGCACAGGTCATAGAAAAGTGCGAAGAGTATTATAACTAATCTTTAAATCAAAACAAATGTTTAAAAATTTAGAACAAGTAGAAGTAACAGCTCAACAGAGTTACTTGAAAGAGGGTGTCCATAAAGTAAAAGTTATGGAAGTAAAATCTTCAGAGCAAAGAGAAGGGTATACGGGTATTCCTTATACAGAGTTTAAGGTAGCAAACAAATCTGGTATTGCATACCTAAAGATGAGTGGTGCAGATGACAGCACTTCAGAAGCTGCAAAAGATATTCGTATGAAAATATTCAAACGTTTCTTAATGTCAGCAGGTGCTACAACATTTAGTAATCCACCTATCGCATGTAAAGAAGCTGTAGGTAGTGTTATTGAAGTTATACTTGGTAAACGTGAGTATTGGACTAACGACAAAGATACAGGAGAGCCTGTAATTAAATCTGTAATGGATTACAAAATGTCAGGACCAGAAGGTAGTAACCTTACGTTTGACCAAAACAGACATAACAAACCGTTAAGTCCATCAGACTCTGCAGCATATAGAGCTGCTCATGAAGCGTTCTTAAACGCTAGTACAGGTGGTGTTGCTGACGATAGCATGCCATTCTAAATGTAATTGCAGGGGTGTAAAAACCCTTGCTTTACTATGAAGCTTATACACATAGCTAAAGTTGTTAAGGGAAAGATGCACTTTGGAAACAGAGAGCGTCTTGACCAAGACATTGCTAGATACGAAGATAAGACTGTACAAGTTACTGTATCAGAGTACAAACCTAAAAGAAGCAATCAATTGAATCAATATTATTGGGGAGTAGTAGTAAAGATTATATCCGACTACACAGGATATACTAAAGAAGAAACTCACGAGCTATTGAAACAAACATTTCTTAAGAAGAAGATAGAGGTTGACAATGAATGGTACGACACAACAGAAAGCACTACCAAGCTATCTAACAAAGACATGTTAGATTTTATCGAGAAAGTAAAGCAATGGGCAGCTCAAACATTTCACTTATACATACCAGACCCGCATGAAAAAGGATGAAATATACATACCCTTTAACGTACCGTCAAGCAAAAACAGTAAACAGTGGACAGGTAAATACCTGATAAACAGCAAGACGACAAGAGAGTATATAAAAAACACAAAGAAGTTTTACCTGGAAAAGAAAGATAAGTTCCTAAAACTTACAGAAGGTTTAGAAAAACCATACACAGTATCATTCTACTTTATACGAGACAGTAAGAGAAAGTTTGATTACATCAACCCAGCCCAAACAGTTCAAGACCTTATGGTTAAGAACGAATGGATAGAGGATGATGACATACATAACCTCATACCACACTTTACAGGGTATGTTGTAGATAAAGAAAGAGCAGGAGTAATCATTAAAGTTTTAAAAAATGAAAAAAGAAACACATAAGTCAAGACTATTGAAGTACTTACAAGAGTACAAGAGTATAACCTCATTAGAAGCTATTAGAGACCTTGGTAATACAAGGCTATCAGCATCTATCTTTTTACTAAAAGCAGACGGAGTAAAGATAAATACAGAAAATGCACGAGTGGCTACCAGGTGGACTAACAAAGATGGTAGCAAAAAGATGACTAACGTAGCAAAGTATGTGTTATGTTAGAGAACAACGGAATAATTACAGACGATAATTACTTTGATGATAAAGAGTATATATCAGCTAGTATGGTAAAGCAGGCTCTACAAGGGAGCAAGAAGCAGTTTGATTTTGCTATGTCACAAAACATAGAGAGTGAAGCGTTCTTAGTAGGGTCTGCGTTCCATGCTATGATGCTTGAACCTGAAGAGTACAAGAAGTTATATGCATTTGAGCCAGCTATGGATAAAAGAACCAAAGCAGGTAAAGAGTATATAGCAGAATGGAAAGAACAGAATCAAGACGTACCTAACCACCTACCAGGTAAGAGTGAGAACATGTTGCTAGGTATGCAGGAAAGCTTAAGCAGACATCCTATATACAGTAAGTTAGTACATGAGGGTGGTGAAAGAGAAGTTATAAAGTTATTTGAGCTTGAAGGTGTAAAATGTAAAGCTAAAGTAGATTACTATGACCCTAAAGAAAATTACATAGTTGATATAAAGACATGTAAAAGTATAGACATAGAAGCTATAGCAGAAAGCATAAAGAACTTTAAGTATGGGATACAAGCAGCGTTCTATCTTGACGGACTTAAAGCTCATAAGTTTTACTTTGCTTTTATAGAAAAGAAAGCTCCATACGACGTAGTGGTTGTAGACTTTGTTACAGGAATGGACGACAGTAGAATAGCATATCAGAATGGTATAGCTAATATACAATCGTTTAGAAAGATGGACCAAGATGGTGTGCAAGACATGTACACTGCATTTAACAACATAATCAAATTTTAATTGGAAACAGTATTTGTATACGGAACTCTGAAAAGAGCACATGGAAACCATAGACTACTAGCAGGTAGTAAATACATAGGTACAGGACTTACTAAAGATAGGTATATAATGTACGAAGATGGTATTCCATACGTGTCTGAATCGTTTTCTTTAACTAATATATCAGGAGAGCTCTACGACGTTAGTAGGGCTACTCTTGATGATTTAGACATGCTAGAAGGTCATCCTATCTGGTATAAAAGAAAGAAAACTATTATCAAGACAATAGATAAAAACAACAACATAAAACTAATCAATGCATGGTTGTATTTTAATGAAATGATACCAGCTCGTGCTAAAATAAATAACGTAGGAATATATGGCTACCAAGAAAAATCAAAGTTTATCTCCTTACTACACGAACAAGAAGACCAGGAGTAAAATAGACAAGTTATTACACAAGAACGCTATACTGCAAAGTAACTTAGGTATAGATAGTACAAAAAAAGATAAAGAAAAAGCGCATGGAGAAACAAAAGAAATCTACAATAAAATTAAAACCTTGGACACCGAATTTGCAGAAAATTCATTCCCTGAATATAAGTGAGCTTAACAAAACTATTTTAAGTAATGTGTTTTCAAGAGCATACTTACACATGAGTATAGACTCTAGTATAGTAGACAGCAGAAAAAGAGCTATGGTCAACACAAACATAGTTATTGCTTCAGTTATACATGATTACTTTAAATTTACTTTAAGTCAAATAGGTAAGATGTTTGGTAAACACCACGCAACAATAATTCACTACGTTAAAGTGTATGAAGAAACTTTATGCATGGAAAAAGATAGTGTTGAATTATATAACAAGCTAGCTGAGTATTGTAGGTTTGAGCTGTACGGAGAGAAAGGAGAAGACTACAGTATTAGTGGGCAGAATTATGCAGAGCTTACTGAAACATGCAGAGTATTAATCTCTCGTAATAAACAGCTTAACCAAAAGATAGAAAACATTAAGGAGGTATTGAATGTATAAAATGCCTATATGTTTTAACAAGGTTACTTACGAAGTAAGGTATTACGGTAAACGCAAAGGGGAGAAAGTTCTAATAAATAAACCATACAAAAAAACCACAAGAGAAGTTTGTATAGGAAACACATTAGAGCTGCTAAACGATTCTAGGTATAATGCAAACTTGATGACAAGACTAAAGTCTGATAATCAAAAATCACAAGGATGTGAAATAAAAATTATATCTTTGGAACAGATAGCCCAATGCGGTTACACTCAACCTAGATTTAAACATGAAGAGTAAACTAACAGAACAAGAGCAGCAAATAGTAAACGCTGTATCAGACATGCACGCTAATAGCGGTACAGGACTGAATAAGACTCAAAGAATACTTAGAAAGAAGTTTAACATCATTGTATCTCAACGTGATATACAAAGAAGGTTAGATGGCTTAAACTCAAAGAGAGAGCAAGCTAGTAATGTAGGGTGATGAAACTGGCAGACATGCCCTCCTGTCTCGAGGGTGTAGATAAAGGAATAAACTTTAGGATAGCGGGTTGACCACCATTGTGC
>ENA-OSIY01000037-OSIY01000037.1-marine-metagenome-genome-assembly--contig:-NODE-37-length-72731-cov-15.863793_pt1 | contig 72731 bp, 98 predicted proteins | sample MGYA00237884_ERZ534233 | MGnify/ENA primary metagenome ERZ534233 (study PRJEB26412, sample SAMN06343840) | marine metagenome | isolation source: estuarine water | place: USA: Columbia River Estuary... | reverse complement strand
AAGTTTTCTGTCTTCAACAGTTTGTTGAGATAGTCGTTGAGCTTGTTCTCGATCCAACGAATGCTGAGCTGACCAGATGTGGTGATGGCTTCGGCATTGTTCACGTCAAACCAACGGAACCACTTATTACCGAGAGCACCATAAGCCGAGTTCAGCTGAATCTTCTTGGCCATCTGCATGTTATCGAGTCGTGCAATTTCCTTGACAAGACGAGGATCTTTCGTCTTCTCGTATTCCTTCTTGCACTCGATCATCTGCTTTTTGTAACGAGTACGATCGTCATACATACGATCCATAATCGATGGCAAGAAGCCTCGTTTTTCTTTCGTATAGATACAAAGGTTGGCGGCGATAGTACAGTTCGTTTTATCAAGATAGCCACCGAACTGACTAGCGCCACCAACAAGTAGGTCGTCGATTGACACCTTATCTTTTAAGCGAGTAACAAGCGTCTCGGGGGAGATGTTGTACTGCATGATAAGGTGGGGATAAAGGGAATTCAAATCGAACGACACAACCCATTTACTCATACCGACCTTTGGATCTTTGACATATCCGCCTACGAAGGCTCGGTCGGGTTTATTCTTATCGTTGAGAGGCACTACGATGTTTCGATCGAGTAGGTAGTTGTGAGTGATCACGTCCCACTGTTTCACGGTTGTCATAGTATCTTCATAGTTAACCTTGGCGTCATAAGCCAAAGCATAGACCAACTCGATGAGCTTCAGCTTATCTTCGAGCCTCTCAACGATCTCAACGTCACGAACGTTATATTCGATGTAACGTTGGAAGTTCCTGAGACGAAGGTCGTCGAGGTCGGTATAACCTTCGTCACGATAGTCAATCTTACCTTCGTTCAGTTCAACTTGAGCGATGTAGTCAAGTCGGTAAGATTCCTGCTCTGTGTACGTAAACTTCCGATAAAGCTGGATGTAATCAAGGACTGCGATGCCGATAGGGGCATAGCAAATGCATTCTCGTCCACGGCTGTTAACTTTGTATTCACGGAGCATTTTCCAGGGAGAGAGACGTTCAGCGTGATCAGATCCAAGAACTTTTCGAATCCTGTTGACAAGATATGGGATATCGAAGAACTCGATGTTCCAGCCCGTGACAACGTCAGGCGAATAGAGTGATCCGTTCCAGACTTCGAGAAAGGCGAGTAAGAGTGCAGATTCGTCTGCGCATTTGTAATATTGTACATTGTCTTGATGCTCCTTGTATTCACCGCAACCAAACGTAGTCTTCCTACCATTGCGGCCGATGGTAATCGCTGTGATTTCGTTGTCAGCTTTCTCGATATCAGGAAAGCCGCCTTCGATGCTGGTCTCGATATCGATCGAACAAACTGAAACAAGGGCAGGATCATACTTGATCTCACCTTTATACTTGTCATAAATATACATGTAAGGCCAATCAGAGAGGCCGTAGATGTTCATGCCTGCCACGTTCTCATAACTTTGCAGAAACTCTCGTGTTTCAGACATGGAATCGAACTGCATCTTGCCGACATATTCACCTTTGAGGTTCTTATGTTCAGTTTGTGCACTTGCTTGAACGAATAAATAAGGTTTGTATTTCACAGAAAACTTGACAGGTTTGCCGTCAGATATTCCGCGAACTAAAATTTGATTTCGATGACGAGTAACATTGGTATAAAAATTCATTGGATCTCCAGTATCTGGCCGCATTATTAGTTATACCCTAAAACCCAAATAAAGTACATAGCAAAAGGCGATAATAAATGAAATTAACTGAACATTTTTCTTTGGCAGAGATGATTGTTTCTCCTACTGCAAAAAGACTCGGACTTAGTAACACTCCAACTCCAGAACACATTGAGAACATGCGTTACTGCTGCGAAAAGATTCTCGAACCAGTTCGTAATCACTTTGGCAAACCAGTTCAAATCAACTCGTCTTATCGTGCACCGTTGGTGAACAAGGCAGTCGGCGGTTCGAAGACATCACAGCACGTCAATGGCCAAGCGATCGACTTCGAAATTCCTGGTATTGACAACAAAGTTGTTGCGGATTGGATCGGCGACAATCTCGAATTTGACCAAGTAATTCTTGAGTTCTATACAAAGGGCGATAAGAATTCTGGCTGGGTTCACGCTTCGATTAAGAAGGGTGGTGGCAATCGTAAGATGCGTATGATCGCTACGAAGTCGAAGGCAGGCGGAACCGTCTATACAACGGTCGCTGACTTTGATCCATCGACGACAAAGGCTGCTGGGGCTCCTTCAATTGCCACAGCGCCAAAGCAAGCGCCTCCTCAGTCGTCTCCGGCTGCTCCTTCAAAGGTATCAGGTCTTGGTCCATTAGCTGCTCTCCAAACAAAATGCGGCATTACTGCCGACGGTAAATGGGGACCTGGCACATATAAGGCAGCAAGAGATTACTTCAAGCTGACAAATAATCAAGCAGCGCACTTCTTCGGTCAGTGTGCGCACGAGTCAGGCGGGTTTAAGGTGTTCTCCGAGAACCTGAACTACTCAGATAAGGGACTCAACGGCATCTTCAAGAAGTATTTTCCTACGATCGCTTCGACCGCAGGTTATGCTCGTAAGCCAGAAAAGATTGCTAACAAAGTGTATGCTAATCGGATGGGGAACGGATCAGAAGCCTCTGGAGATGGTTGGAAGTGGCGTGGTCGAGGCCCGATCCAACTGACCGGGAAAGACAACTATACAGCTTTTGCCGCTGACGTAAAACGTCCTGACGTCTTGACGAATCCTGATCTTGTGGTTGGTGAGTTGGCTTTTGAGTCTGCATTATGGTTCTTCCGTAAGAATGGATTGCTTGCAATTGCAGACAAAGGTGTAACCGATGCGGTGATCACTCAAATCTCGAAGAGAGTGAATGGCGGTACACACGGTCTTGACGATCGTTTAAAGAAAACAAAACAATACGCCAATTGGGGATAAATTGAAGGGGAGCGAAAGCTCCCCTTCTTTTTACTTAGTTTTACCTTCTGCCAAGAATTCGGCAGCTTGCGACGGATACTCGGTATCTTCGTCGTCGATCTTTATCTTCTTCGGCTTCTTGTGCTCAGGAATAATAGCTTCCAAAGCAATCTTCAGAATACCATTCAGAAGAGATGCACCACGAATCTCTACGTTATCTGCGAGATTGAACGTGCGAGTGAATGGACGGTTAGCGAGTCCTTGATAAAGGAATGCTGGCCATGTCCACTCTCCATTTGACCCCTGTTCTGCAGGTTCACCAGACTGAACATTACCTTTAATGATGAGCTTATCATCTGCAAGTTCGATTTCAAGATCTTGCTTACCGAAGCCAGCAACAGCCATCTCGATAAGATACTTGCTCTCATCAATCTTCTTGATATTATATGGAGGATAGTTTTGTTGAGCGGCCTTTAAGGTCTGCTCTGTTGCTTCAGAAAGTTTCTTGACGATTGGATCAAATCCTACAAAGAAACGATCAAAGGCTTGAGTTGAATAAAATTCTTTCATATTTTGCTCCTTATTAAGCGAGATTAAAGTTTGTCACCCATTAGGCGTGACAGTTTTATTTATAAGATAGAGTTGAACTCCAGCTTCTAAAAACATTTGTTTTGTGACATGCCAGTGAAAATGTTCGACGTCTTCAACTGGCTCATACGATACCACCTTCGTAATTCCCTTCTGAATGATACTCTTGGCGCATTCGCTGCACGGTAGAAGAGGACTATAAAGTGTACAGCCTTCGACAGACAGTGGCGCATTGTCGAGCGCGTTCCGTTCGGCATGAGCTACGAACAGATGCTTCGTAGGCCTATCGTTGTATCTCTCTGCAAGATCTTTTACACCACGAGGAAAGCCATTGAAACCAAGCGAGACGATACGATTGTGCTTATCTACAATGACACAACCTACTTGTGTCCGAGGATCCTTTGACCATGTCGCAACATGGTCGGCGAGATCAAGGAATCGTGCTGCCCACTTACTCATTTGCTTTTTCCTGCCTTTAAGATCCGATCACGCAAACCAGACGAACTATAATCGTGTTTCCTGGAAAGAAACTTTACTTGAAGATCTAAACCATATCCAGTATAATCATCACGGTGAAAATAGTCATCACCGAGGAATCGAACATCCCAATCATATCCAGTCAACAGGTTCAGTAGATCTGCTTCTGTGTCATATGGAATTATCTGATCAACATACTTACATGCCTCCAACTGAATATAACGCTCAGACAAAGCTTGAACAGGCTTGTTCTTCTCAGGACGATCGATCGTCGGATCCGATTGCAAGGCCACAACCAGACGATCACAGTTTTCCTTCGCTTCCATCAGCATAAGGACATGACCTGCATGAAACAAATCAAAACAACTTGCTACGATACCTACGCGTTCAGATGCCATTTACTAAAACTCCAATCACCATTCCTATAATGAGCAAAATTACCATATAGAGACAACCTGATCGAGTCAGACCATCCCACATCTCTCGTTGACGAGGATGATTAGTCATAATCAACACCTTCGTCTTGCTTACGACCCATATAGTGATCGTCACTCACACAATGAAACTGTGCTTGTGTTTTGGTATTGATAATGGTCTTGGCATAAGTGCCGGCAAAACTCTCGCACTGTTCCTTATCAGCCGTCTGATAAACGTCCTTGGCGATGAACTCGCCTTCTTGTGTAAACAGATATACGATCAACCAAAAACTCATTTCACTTCAACCTTTACAAGATTAGCAGGAGCAACGCAATAAAAACCTGCATCGGTATCGACTTTAATCAGACCACCGTCATAGCAAGCCTTTGTGGTTGCCTCGACTAGAGCCCTGTCTGCATTCTCACCTTTAATCATCAGCGTAAGACCGAGTAGAAATAGAATACCAGCCATAGTCATAAAACCACCAAAGCTGAACACGGCATTAAAAACTTTTTCAATAATCTTCATAATCAATTTCCTTTATATTGAACCCACTTTGCATAAAGACCGACTTCACGGCCATACGCTTCGATCTCCCACGGAGAGTCAAAGTAATCATCTTCTTTGCGTTTTGCTTTCCAGATTTCACCCATCCACTTGCTGTAGATTTTGAGGCCGCCACGTGCAGCAACTGCATGGCCAGTCTGAAGTTCGTTCTTGGCATGCTGCTTAACATGGACCATTTCGTGGCCGAGAGTTTTGATCATGTCTTTGATGTCTTGGCTCTTCAGGCCGATGGTGAACCAACGAGGATTGCGAAAACCATCTTCATCGACACATTCGCCTTCAACATCAAGGTTGTTGTAAACTTCGATGTCGAGGGTGAGGTTGCGAACCATGCGAGGATCCATGAGTTGGGCTGCAAAGAATTCTGCGGCTTCCTTGAGGAGCGCTTTCTCTTTGCGCTTGCCAATCATACCAGTGATCGTGATGTTCATGTTTTCGTCCTTCATCATTATAGGTCCACCTTACCAAACTTTTGATAAAATGTACATGCTAAAAATCAGCGTGAACGATAAAAAGGTCTTGGATAATCTCTTTCAGCAAGATGTGATGCATCAGGATGGACGTAGTGGAGGAATAGCTGGATTAATGAATCCATTTCGAGAGGATCTCTCCAGTGCCACTTGCCTCCATAGTTTGATCCGCCATTGAAAATGATGGCATCACCTTCATCAAGGTCGACCGGTATCGGATTGCTCTTATCATCTGAGTCGCTAAAAAATAGCGCAGACGTTCCTTCTCCCCTCTTACACATCGTGATAGTGATGGAGTACTGGCACGCTTCGCGATCTCGATGATTTTTGAGTTCAGCTCCACGAAAATATTCTCGTGAATAGGCATACGAAGGAACCATATTATCGGTTGCCCATATTTTTTCTACGATATGTTTGCAATATAAGAGTATGCTATTATCGAGAACGTTGCCATCAACAGACTGAATGTCTCCGCCTAAGTATGGACCCGTTTCTCTCCTTCTCATATCATCGAGATGAGAGATATCGATAAAGGATTTATATAGCTCTATGATCTCAGGAGACAGAACGTTTTTAATTTTAACAAAACCATTTTTCTCAAATTCAGCTCGATAAGAAGCCATCATCGTATCATCAATCATATTACCTCACTTACTTGTAGCTCTATAAACTCCGTCCCATTCCCAGGGTTCTTCAAACTTTAGATTCTGAATGCGTTTCTCCATCATATCGTAGTATGCATTCAGCTCTTCGTCCCAGCAACGTTTCAGATCTTTTATCAGATTGATAGCTGCATCCCATTTACCTTGACGATAGAAGTCCAAGAACTTTTTATGCAGCAATTCTCCAGCAGGATCTGCCACATCAAAAATGGTATAGATGCGAGCAGGTTCTGTCTTACCTTTCACGGCGATCAGGTCGAGTTCAACTACTTGGTATACATCCCCAACCAATTCGGCAGTTTGTGGTCCGACGACGAGTTTGACGCCATAAGGTTTGGATTGACCTTCCAGACGAGCAGCCAGATTAACGCCATCACCCAGACAAGTATAATCAAAACGCTGGCTACTGCCCATATTACCAACCACCACAGTGGCAGTGTTAATACCAAGACCCATGCCAAAAGCGGGTATACCTTCTCTTTCAACTTCTTCATTAAATATCTCCAGGTCTTTTAGCATTTGAAATGCTGTTCGAACTGCATCTCGTGCATGTTGTTTGTTATCGAGCGGCGCATTCCAGAATGCCATCTGTGCATCACCAATATACTTATCTAATGTCCCATTGTTTTCAAGGATCGCTCTTGTCATGACCGTCATATAACGATTCATGATTGAAGTCAAACCTTGGACATCTTCACCATAGTGTTCAGAGATTGTAGTAAATCCTCGAACGTCTGTGAACATGATTGAAAGCTCGCGAGATTCTCCGCCTAACTTCAAGAGATCTGGTTGTCTTTGCAATTTTGCTACCAGATCTGGACTCAGATATGTGCCGAACTGTTTCTTGATTTGTTGCTTCTGAAGGAATTCAGATATAAATTTCACTGTATAGATATGCATGTAAATAATTGCAATTGCGATGACGTTAAACGTGACGTCTAACAAGATTCCTTTGCTTGCGAATAAATACATAGGCAGATAAAGATATCCGCCTAAAATTAAACCTATCCAGACGATAGAGTATTTTAATCGAGAGATGATGATCAATGCCAGAGCCAAAACAAGAAGAGCAGCAAGATCTACAAGCTGTGTCCAATTCGGAATCGAAACCGAATCACCATTTATCAGAGTCTCAAGAATACTCGCCTGGAGCTGATGGGGATACTGCGCACCTGAAGGAGTCGCTACAGGGTTACTTACACCAGCTGCAGTTACTCCGAGAATCACGATTTTACCACTCAGGACAGGCAAAGGATCCTTGCCAATTTCGTATGACTCAAATCGATAGTTTGGATTAATAAACACGCGACCATATTCATCGGTCTTAATAGTTTCAAAAGAAGGAATTCGTAATGCTTCCACACCAGTCTCATTTATCTTTGCCTGATACGAAGGATCTCCGGCAGCAACTCTTAACATTTCTAGAGCAAATGCAGGGTAGTATTCACCCGCTGAGGTTGCGAGAAGCGGAACTCGTCGCACAACACCGTCAGGTTCAGGAAGAGTTGATGTCACTCCAACACCAGCAGCATGCTGCTGAAGCAATGCTAGATTCGATAGGACGCATGGATATGACGGAAGAAAATCGGTTGACTGGCCATCCCCAACAACAGCCACACCTGTCCGACGAACATCGCGACTGGATGGTCGACCACAATCCGCCGACACAGTCTGACTAAGAACAACTGGATACTTGCTTAGAGTATCAACAAGAACTCGATCAGTGCCCATCCGATCAGGCTCAGGCATAAGTACAGTGCTGCCAACAAGAGCAGCCCCTCGGCCATAAATGTTCCCAATAATTTCAGCGTGGACTTCACGCGGGAACGGCCACTGGCCATATTTTTCAATTGCTTTCTCCCCTAAATTAACGACTACAATCTGCTCAGATTGTTTTGCTTTATCGAGCATGATGTAGTCATAAAATTTAAGACGAGTCGCTTCAACTAGATATGGATCTTGTAACTTAAAAGTAAATAGTACTGCAAATGTAAAGAGCGCCAACCACGGGCTCAGTAGAATCTTTTTCATCATGTCAGCGCTTTCCATTCTTCGGGTGTTATAACTTCTCTATTTACTAAAAGACTCTCATACAATTCAATCTCTTTTATCATATCTTCCCGTTTAAAGTATCTATTCTTTGGAAAAGGATCTATATTTCTATTAGTAGTATTGGTTTCAGCGCCTCGGGGTGATATCTTTGGAATATATTGAGATAGATCTTCAAATTTTATAATTCTAAAATCTCTATTTTTTATAATATGCATATATGGACGACAGTGTTGATTAAAAATAAATCTTTCAATTTCCCACTCTCGTTGACGATCATCCCAGTTAATCAAGTCTTCAATAAGAGAAAAGTCGTCGCATTCTCCGGTGGTTTTATACTTTACTATTCGTTCATTAAATTGCTTTTCATGAAAATTAATAGCAGAATGCATACGTTCTACTGGATGCCTTAATACTACTACTTTCGGAGATTCTCCTTCTATCCAATGCGCAAATGTTTTTTGCATTGGTAGTTCTATTCCAAAATAATATGACATAGCCGTATGACCGCACTTAGTCATAGATAAAACATTTAGATTGCCATTATCATGTATAAAAATAAACATAATTAATTCTTTACGTAGCTGTATCCAGTACATGGCCCAGTGGCGCAGGTGATTGACATTAAGACTGAGTCAGTAACGCTCGCGGCAGTTTGCGATACAGTGACTCCAATTCCAGGATTATTTATTACCAATTTAAACAGCTTCTGTGCAGAACCAGATTGAGTGATATTTGCATTCAACCCACCATACGGAGCACTGACATCGAGGAAATGATTACCAGTTCCTTGTTGAAGAGTCGTAATCACATTCGAGTTACCTAAAATGTTGAAGAACGCAGACTTTCCACCAGTATCTTTCTGTTGGGCAGTCAGTTGATTTCCTGTTCCATTCATTATTAGCTCTGCATACTTGCCATTATATTGCTGAGTCAGAGATACGGTGTTATTGTTTCCTGTCACAGAGACTTCGGCAAGATTATTACCAAGAATTGCGACCGCAGTACCTTGATTGATAGTAATGGAGTTGTTGCTACCATTGATCAACATCGATTGAGAACCATTTACACCTCTGATAGCGTTAAACCTCGAGAACTGCTCGATGTTGACGGTATTGTTATCACCGATATTTTGAATGTAAATCGAGTTGCTCGTAATGGCATTCGTTTGACCGAGCTTGATAGTTTGATTGGTAGTAATCGATGTAGTTGGATATACTGGTTCTGCAGGAGGTGGAGGTGGTGCAGTCGGTGCCGAAGATCCTTGGTTCGGTGCAACAGGAGCAAACGTAGCACCATTCAGTGACGTTGTTCCTTGTAACTGATCGATGAATAAGATAGGCGAAAGAGCTGTGTCACCGAGGTTGAAAGAAGAGAATCCAAGCATATAGTTGCCATCTGCTGGAACCGTGAACACGGCAACTTGCCAGCCAGTAGCACTATAAGAGTTAGTCGAATAGTTGCCAGTTCCAGGATTTGTAAAGCCTAACAGCGCATAGTTTTGTGTTTGACCGTTGAGAGTCGGTGTTCCCGGTCCACCCGTCAAGGTGATGAGAGAACCATCGTTATACGGAACATAGTCTGTCGACAGATACTGCCAACCAAACGAATATGTAATTCCTGCCTGCAAGAATACTGTTCGACTGACTGAAGAAGCGTTCGTAGGATACATCGATCCGTTCGAATAGATCGTGTTACGAATAGATGTAATGTTAGAAGCGCTGAGCCCAAGAGTAGTCATCGCAGCATTAAAATTGGGCGAGTTTCCTCCTGCTTGAATCGATAACATGTACGATCCATACGGAGTAATCGTCCAGCACTTACCACCGCCTGGGCAATAGTTCTGTACTCCAGTTGTCACTTGTACACCGTTACCAGTGTCGCTCCATGAAGTACGAAGTGCAGTAGATCCGTTCGACACCGTCCAACCCGCATAATTTCCATCTTCGAAACCATAGTTCGAAGGCGTCTGCGCATTTAACTGTACGCTGAACGTTAACAGTAGTAGTGTTAAGATCCATCTCATCATCTTACACCCGATTCTTGTATCACGGTGATATTTCCTTGCGGTCTACCTGTGCCAGTCGTAGTCCATTTATCATCCATAAAATTGTATGCGTCGACGACACCATTATGAGATGAAATCATTTGGATTTCAGTATCTTTTGGTAACCATACCACGACAACTTGATTCTTATCTTCAGAGATTCTCGAGTATACCCAACCTACCTGCACCAACTTCTTAAAAGTGGGCGATACGTTCGTATAAACGGTTTCTGTAGGCCTCTTTCCAGAATTATACTCTGCATAAATTTCTTGAAGTTCATTCTGTGTAGGCAAACGAAGTGTAGCCACCGCTACTTCTTCTACACCATCTCCGCCAGTATTTGGATCTTGGTTATCGTCAGATGCCGCTTTTGCAGGATTGACAAACTTCTTCAAAGCTTCACGAGCTGCTGTGATCAGTGATTGTCCATCATCGGTTTCGAGGGGAGAGATCTGAATATTGTTGTCCATACCCTTCATTGAAGGATTGATGACGACAGGAGGAGCAGGAGGCGCATAAGAATTCTCGACCATCGTTGCTTGGAATGGCTGAGTCAGAGTGACGATACCTGCAGCAGTGATCACGTCGATAGCTCCTGATGGGCATTCGAAGTTGATCTTTGTGATATCTTTGTCATTGTAACATTCAGGAACAAGAACGACTGTCGATCTGCCAGCTTCGTCGACAGACATGACAAAGTCTGTACCTCTTACGGCGATCGTTGCAGTCGGTGTACGTATACCGACACCACGAGCATTGCCATGAGCAATCGCTCCAGAAGTATATCTTGCAGTTCCTAAAGCTAGCTTCAAACCGAGCTTGCCTTTGCTCTTATTGTTTCCATCATATACGAAATCGTCGATGACCAGCCGTGAATTCTGTGTGATGTTCACAGTGGTGGCATCGACGAATCGAATCTTAAATTTACCTTGAGAATTGGTCGACACAGTATCGTTCTTCTCGATACTCGAGCCTTTAGCAGCAGGTGCAACTTTTGCACCACGCTTTACAGAACCTCCACCCTGAAATTCTGATATCGATCCCACGCCTGCAAAAGCTGGAACCGATATCAGAAAGAGTGCATTAATGGCCAGTTTTAATATTAAACGTACCATTTGAACCCGCCGAGTTAATATTGATTACGGTTTCAGAAGCTCCGTACTGTTGGGTTGTAATGGTGTTCAGTGTACCTGTGAGGTTCACATACAGAGAATGGCCGAATGTTCCGCCGAGACCTGTTTGTGTCACGTCGAAGTCATTGTAATCACCAGTCACGAGAATGGTTTGAGTTGCGTTAGGCGAGAGTGCATCGATGTTGAATGCATTGTTGTCACCAGTGATATCCATCGAGTTACGAATGTTTTCGCCTGAACCATGGAATACGAGCGAGTTTGAATCGCCTGTAAATCTGGCATTCAGATCAAACTTGTTACAGATAGCATCAGATTGAAGCGTGCCGCAACGAATGTCTGCAGTGTTGAGATTACCGATCTGACGAACAGTTACTGCTGCGATTCCTGTTGCTCCTGTAGCGGAGACCACGCCCATGTAGAGTTCGTTTCCGTTACCGGTTTGAACAGCGATGACACTTTGATTATCACCTCGTAAATAGATAGGATCAGCATTGTCGCCAATGATATTAGCAGTACCAGTTTGAACAATGTTAACATCTACATTACCACCTTCTTGGTCGATATATACTTTGTTTGTTGTAGCTACTGCAGCTGCAGTCACTTCATTTGGTGACGTAGTTACAATTGCTGGTGGAGTTGGGGCTGTTGGTAGCACTGTTTGTGCAATCGCAGATGTTCCATAAAGAAGAGCAGCTCCAACGAATAAAGATTTAATTACCTTCATTTGTTGTTTCCTTTTGCTTAAATCTCCATAGACCTTTACGTTCACCGTCCTTGATCAATTCCACAACGGCCGTTTCTATGGCTGAACGGATCGCATAACTACCTGCTTCATTCGATGTTTGTTGTCCATCGAATTCAAAAGCTTTTGTTGCCATGTCAAAAAACTTAAATGCTGTCACTCCCTCGGACGTAGAGAGCAGATTCTTCTCAACAGTGACAGAGGTCAGGACTTCTCCTGTCTGTACTGATACGAGTCGCATACTAATAGTAACTTGATCTTCTGCATACTGTTGATAAGGGCCGATTCCAAGGAATCGTGCACCGTTACCACCAGTTTTGGTATTTGAACTATAGTCAATAATACCACCTTCAAGAATGATACCCGCAACCATCAAAGGAGGAAGTGGCTCAGCACCTTCTCCGAGTTGTTGCTCTCTCATCTGTCTTACGAGCTGACGTTCTTTAATTAAAGAATCGATGCCTACACGCTCGACTGGTTTAAACCATTTGCCATCTCCGACATCTGCCAATGTTTTGATAACATAAGCATCTGCACCTTGAGTCACGGCTGTCGAAAAGCTGGCTTGAGTAGCAGAAGGTTTGCGTTGTCCTGTTCTATCAGTGAACGAGTAGATGGCAATCGGAATTACCTGACCGTCAAGTTCTGGTAGAGTTCTGAACAACTTAGGATTTGCAAATCTTTCTACCTCGGCATCTTCTCTCATCAGATACGACTGATTGAGATGAGGATGCACTCCGCCTGCGCAGGCAGTTGTGACAAGAAGCAGTGGAAGTAAAATTAGCTTTTTCATGACTTCTCCTTAAAACGCAAACGTTGCGATAGGAACAGTCACGACTGTCGTGTTACCAAATTTGTCGACAACTGTCAACGTCACAGATGTGCCAGTTTTTACATAGCTAATTGTGTTACCATCGAGATTGAACATGCCTTGCTGAGCAGAACCTTCGGCAAAGAGATTGTTTGAAAGCTGTGTGGCTAGCTGAGCATATACCTGAGAGGTAAACAGAGCCATAAACTTTGCAAGCGGAGTGTTCGAAGCTTCAGCTTTTGCAAGAGCGGCTTTTGCTGCTTCTGCATCTTTGATTGCTTGTTCACGAGAACGTTCTTGCGCATCGATTGCCTGCACATGTTGTGACCATCCATATCCATTGAAGGACGGACTTTTAAACTGCTGTACGAGTGGATCAGCTTTTGCTGGGCTGCTTAGTATCAGAGCTAGCAGGAGCAGACTCTTTTTCATCTTTCTTTTCCCTCTTAAAAGGTATATCTTTGTTCGAAGAAAGACTAAATTCAAGTGTGAAGATCTTGATGATTTCAATCTTTAGATTTATGTTCACTGTGATCTTCCTTTATCTGCAATACAACGTTCACCTTCTGATTCAATCGAATAAGATCGTTATCCAACATACGGACACGATCAATCAACGCAATTAAAATTACATTTGTTTCGCCAATCAATGGCATTAGTTTATCTGTTACGAACTTATAGATGAACCACACAAAATAACCCATGCCGACCGCTGCGACAATTGGAAATCCATATTGTTTTACCAGTTCTGCAATTATTTGTGGATCCATTAATCTTTCCGAGCATCGTTCTTCCCGTCTGCTCGTGCGATTCTGTCGAGATCTGGCTTCAGACCAAGAGCGGAACTTACAACTGCATCAACGCGAATAATATCATGGTTCATTGTCTTGACTCGATTGTCAAGCCCCATAATAATACCCTGCATTCCCTTGATTGCCTTCACGACACTCTCAAGAATGTAGTTGATAACGAAGTAAACGAAAACCCCACCGAGCAATGCTGCTGCGATGGGGAATCCGACATCACCAATAAGTTTGAATATAGTATCGTAACCCATAGGACTATTTATACTATTTCGTGACTGATGCGCTACACTTTGTACAAATGTTGTTGTAGGCTCTGTCGATGGTCTCGACGTGCTTCTCGCTGTGCCACATTTCACTCAGTTCTTGTTCAAGAATGTTACCAAAGATATAATCAAAGTTATAATCATTGCAGCAAAGGATTGCATCTCCGTTTGAATTGACGCTTAGCCACTCGTAGTTTCGATCGCCCCAGTTTTGACAACCAACGACCGTACGATTCTTCATACGATCTTTCATGTATTCTTCTTCGGTAATATACTGACCGATAAGGCCAGTACGATCGATCAGATCAGACTTCTCAACGTCAAATTTAGGGAACAGCTTAGTAGCAATATCTACTTGTCTCTGATGCTCGCCTGTCTGCATGTCAAGATCGATGCCAAGTTCTTCAAACTTTGGGCCTTTCTTCAAAGATCCTGTCTTAAACGAGAGTTCGTTGACACCATTGACGATCAGCTTCACTCTTCCTTGTAACTTACGTGTCACAGGATGATCATGCAAGTTTTGAAGGTTTGTCATGACATCATCGAATCGTTTCGCAGGAAAGCCTGATCGTTTGGACCAAACTTCTGCATTCTCATAAGCAGGAATGTTGAGTGCGATTTCCTGAATGACAGAGGGAGTATACTTATTGATGATATCGAGTTTTTCTGGAGTGAGATTGACACCGTTACTCAGAATGAAAGTCTTGAGTCCGTAGTGTTTTGCCAACTCGAGTAGCTTCTCGAAGTCTTTGTAAAGCAGCACCTCGCTGTAGTGTGTGGTGAGAAAGAGCTCGAAGTCAGGACTGACTACGCCATTTGGTGTCTCTCGTTCGACAATAAGTTTTCGAAAGATCTTCTCGACGTCCTCGATAGGCATCTGCTTCATGCCAGATTCTGGCTGAGGAATGTACTTGACAGGACAATACCAGCATTTGGCATTACAGAACCCAAAAAGGTCGATAGCCAAACGCTGGATCTGATAGGCTTTTAACCTAGAACGAATAAATGTAGACAAAATTCACCTCACAAAAAACTATAGTAAGGTTATTTATTCAGCATTTAGGAACAGCTCGTCAAACTTCTTTAGCCACATCGCTTTAAACGCAGGGTTTTCAGCGCGCTTCGATGCCACGAGAACGTTCTTTAAACGCCGAGCAAGGACACGATCAAACTTCATACAATAACTCCTACAATCAAAATAGAAACAATAAAGGCATTGACAACAAACAGTGCCTTATCCTTGGCAACCACTGCCACGTAAGCCCAAAGTCCAGCACCAAAGATCGAGAGAATAAGATCTACGGCGTGGAACTCAAAGGCTCGGCACGATGCGGCGATGATGACACAGATGGTGCCGAGCCATTTGATGGTTTCCAGAAAATTAGTCACGCTGGTAATTCTCCAACAGAGTGAAGCCGAACGAAGAGCAGTAATAAAGCTGACCGTTATATTCGAGGATGTCACCGACTGACATCGAAGAAACAGCGGATGTCACCTTCTGTACTTTGTCGTTATGCCAAAGGTTCATGCACTTGAAAGCTTCTTCCATATCGCGAGTATCGACGTTTGCAACGTGAGTGTAATACTGGAAGTTCTCAGCTTTGAAAGTACCTTCGAAGTTACGATCGAAGTAAGCCTTGATGCGATCGCTAGTTTCACCGTCATTGATCATGTCGATCTCGGCGTTGGTAAGTTGGATCTGATAAACCTTAATCATTTTTTTCTTCCTTCTTGATTATAGTTCCACCTTATATTGTTTTCGATATAATGTACACAAAAAAACGCACTCAGAACAAGTCCGAATGCGTTTTTTTCAAAAAGATTTTAGCGATCTGTGTTAGGAAAGCTTTCTGCGAAACGTTGGTCGCCGTGGCTATGCCATGTTCCTTTGACCTGAACTCGCAGATACATGTTATGACGAGCGCCATATTCATAGATCCATGACAAGACGCTCGGCGTTATTTCTTTGCCAGTCTCTCGTACTTCAAGATATGATCCGCCTTCCCAATCGCGATGCGTTAAGATCACACCTGAGAGATCTGGTCGAAACCATTCTGGAAATACTTTCTTATCATCGAGCATCCACGAACAGAAGTAACTTGTGCATGTCTGTGGTCGAAACTCGTAGATAGTACACGTGGTTCCAAAGAAGTGACATGGCCTACCAGGGAACATTTCATGTCCATTGATATTCGCGCTCTGCCATCCTTCGCAACATGCAGTGCAGTCACCGCACTTGCGATTCATCACATTTGTCGTGGCTCTATTCGTTGCCATTTTTGGTTGGATACCTCTGATGATACGAATCTTCGATATTCTCTCCGAAGAAATCGATATCAAGTTCGTTGAGTTCCTTGACAAGGCGATAGCCAAAATAGGAAAGGATTCCTACGACTGCGATGCCAGCAACTCCAGCTACGACCTTCTTATTATCCATTTTCTTTCAACCAGTTTAAGATGTTTTCTGGAGAAGTCTCGCCGTATGGATCTTCTCCGGCATTGTCTTCCATGCCAGGTTCGATGAACCACTTCTCGATCTTGCCGTTATTGACGATACATGCATAACGCCATGAACGTTCGCCAAAACCAAGATTGTCCTTGGCGACACTCATCTTCATCTTATGAGTGAACTTAGCAGATCCATCAGGAATCATCTTCACCTTCTTGATCTTCTGTTGCTTAGCCCAGCAGTTCATCACAAAAGCATCGTTGACCGATACACAGAGAATGTCGTCGATACCCAATTCCTTAAACGCTTTGAAGTTTTCTTCGAAGCCAGGAAGTTGGTATGTCGAGCATGTTGGTGTGAAGGCACCAGGAAGTGAGAAGAGAACTACACGCTTCTTTGCAAAGTAGTCGAATGAAGTCTTGTCTTCCCAGCGATACGGATTATCTCCGCCAATCGACTCATCGCGACCGCGAGTCTTAAATACGACGTTAGGAACAATTTCAGGAAGTTCCTGAGTGTTATCATCATACTTGTTCCATGAACGTTTAACCGAAATTGTTTCTACCATAATTATTCCTTACCAATGATGGATTGCATTTGCAATCAGAAAAATGTTTGCTATGATGGCTTGTACGATTAAAAGAGTCCGGATCAAAGCGACTCTATCAGACTCGCGATCACATGAACTTGCTTTTTCACCTAAGGCTTTTGCCCAAATACGCCACATAACTAACTCCATGAATAAAGCGAAGTGAGAGGATTCAGTTGTACCTCCAAGGCCTAGTCAATTACTATCTGTAATTTCAGCCTACGACTCGTTCCTGGTTAGGGGAAGTACCACTTCCCGAGTCTACCTTATCCCCACTGACGAGGGGATTATTCAGTCACACTTCTTACACCGTCCGTCGACAGTGATATCTTATTTGCTCTGCAGGATCTTCCCCTGCGTACCAGCCTCATGGCCGGATCTTAGTCTCAATGCACGCCGTCCGTGTCCCAGATCAAGAGCAAAATTAATTAGAACCTTACGCCTACACCAACCAATGCACCATGACGGCCAACTGCACCAGCAAAGTCGGTGAAGCGGTATTCTACCTTAGTGAAAACTGGTCCCGCAAGTCTGGCTTCAAGACCGCCACCGACAGTCACACCGTCGAGGTTAGGTGCATTGCGACAAACTGCTGGACGATTTCCAGCGGCAGGTGTGCAAGTTTGAGGACGCTCAAGATCGGTATAACCTACACGACCATAAGCAAGAACATTCTTATTAAGTGCATAACCAAGACGAGCAGCAGCTCCAAGATCAGCGCGTTCAAAAACATTCGCAGCGGTGGCTTCTACGCCAATAACAACCTTACCAAATTGTAGGTCATAACCAAGAGCAGCACCATATGCAACATCGGTAGTGTCTACACCGCCAGTTACATCGTCTAGGCCTGCAGTAACTTCTGCGCGTACACCAGCAAAATCATTTGCCATGGCTGGAGTAGCTACAAACGCAGCTGCGACAGCAAGAGAAGCGAGATACTTTTTCATACATTTACACCTTTTGTTGTTGTTGTGGTGGGCAGTTATCACATCATACCCAGGATGTACGGACTTACGGAGACCAGCTTTACCTGTAAAGATATCCCGCCGTATAACTGGCTCCCTAAGAAGGATTCGAACCTCCGACCAATTGATTAACAGTCAACTGCGCTACCGCTGCGCCATTAGGGAATAAACTTTATTTTAACTCTTTTAATTCTTGATTGATATACAACTTAGCCGCATCCATGATGGTGCGAATCGCTGCTTTCTCGGCAGGAGTTGCACCTATTCCTTGAACGTAAAGATTGGCATTAATCGATTGTTCACCTGGACCATTATCCTCATCGAGAACATGTTCGCTGATATGCAGTTCAACTTTCTTAATCATATTATATATTCCTTATTATATGCTGTTGCTATCTTTATTCATTGACATCTGATCAAGCACTCGCTGTTCTTCTTTCAAGCGAGCAGCTTTCGCAGTAGGCGTTTCGATCTTCTTTGCGTTATGCATATCGCGTTCTTCGGGTGACATCTTGCTTGTCATATCAAGAATGATATTAAACAACCGATTAAACTCAGAAGAGTTAGGAAAGTAACGTTGAACTGATGCGAAACGATTTTCAGCCATAGTCAAATAATCAGAATTAGTCATTATAATCTCCATTTCTTATTATTCAATCTACAACATAATGCATAATTTGTACACCAAAAAACGCACTCGGCTAAAAATAAATGGTGCCCTCGGTAGGATTCGAGCCTACAACCGTTTGATTCGTAATCAAGTGCTCTATCCAGTTGAGCTACGAGGGCATGGTACCCGATGACGGGATTGAACCGCCGACCTTATCCGTGTAAAGGATCTGCTCTACCGCTGAGCTAATCGGGCATTAAACTTGGTACTCCAAGAGGGACTCGAACCCCCACGCTTGCGCACTAGTTCCTAAGACTAGCGTGTCTACCATTCCACCATTGGAGCATGGTGCCTTCGGACGGATTCGAACCGCCGACACGTGGTACTTCAAACCACTGCTCTACCAACTGAGCTACAAAGGCGAGTGGCTTCCTAAGTGTGCCTTGATACATTACGTCCGGACGCTGTATCTTCCCATGTGAAGAAATGTATTGCAAATTATTTCCGCACAACTTCTCGGGGTTCAGCAGAGGAAGCCTACCTTGGTGGAGGATAGCGGGATCGAACCGCTCACCTTCTGAATGCAAATCAGACGCTCTACCGAATGAGCTAATCCCCCAATTTCTGGTGACACAGGATGGATTTGAACCATCGACCAACGGCGTATGAGACCGTCGCTCTACCGCTGAGCTACCATGTCATATTCTGGAGCGGGCTACGGGAATCGAACCCGTGTCGTCAGCTTGGAAGGCTAGCGTAATACCATTATACCAAGCCCGCTTTATTCTGGTGCCCCCACGACGACTCGAACGCCGGGCCTACGCATTACAAGTGCGTCGCTCTACCAACTGAGCTATAAGGGCAATAAGTGGTCGGGAATGTAGGATTCGAACCTACGACCTCCTGCTCCCAAAGCAGGCGCGCTGACCAGACTGTGCTAATCCCCGTTATAGTATTCTATATATACATTCTAAATTAAAGTACACAAAAAAATTTGGATGCCCCTCCAGGGCTCGAACCTGGACTTTTCGGAATCAAAATCCGACGTGTTGCCAATTACACCAAGGGGCAGTGGTGGGTGACTGTGGTTACGCTCCACTCCCTTTACGGATCGGTTTTACAGACCGACTGCCGAAACTATCGACTTTAATCACCCTTATTCTATACACCCTATCGGTTAACCCCATTGATCTTTGCGGTAAGGAATCCGATATTCGCCAGCGTTCCCCGTCTGTTAGTCTGGCATAGGTCTCTCCGGTAGGTTCTAGAATACCGGATAATTCTGGTAGACCATGTAGGATTCGAACCTACGACCTAAGGATTAAGAGTCCCGCGCTCTACCAACTGAGCTAATGGTCCATAAAATTAAAACTGATACATTACCCAAAAGTATGCTATTGCACCACTAGACCAAGTCACTTTACTACCTCTGTACTTTTTGTTCGGTACGAGAGGGGACTCTGGTAATGGAAGTAAAATCCAATCTTCGTATTTCATAATATACTCTTTCAAAAACTGGTGGACGATCTGGGGCTCGAACCCAGGACACACAGGTTAAAAGCCCGTTGCTCTACCTACTGAGCTAATCGTCCGTTAAAATTTAACCGATGTAGATCCGATACTCATCGGAATCTACAGGTGCACCGAGCGTCCGACGCTCGACGTAGTAACGCTGGATGAACCGATCGCCATCACGAGTGTACACACCGTGGGCAGTCCGTGCTTCATCTTCCGACGCATACACGCCAAGGAGCACCGAACCTTCGTAATCCCATTCACCTAATAATGCAAATATTTCCATATCACATCTCCATAATTTCAAAACGAGCATCAAATGCATTATCCAATGCTGCCACAAATTCATCATAATCAGCGCCTGCTTCTTCGCAGGCTTTACGCATCAACCGAACCATGTCGGCAATCATTTCTTCGCGGTTGAGAATCATAACAATTTCCTTTAGCTTATTATTCATATTACCAAAGATATGATAAAATGTACACTAAAAAATGCACGGTATGAAAAATAATTTGGTAGGGGTAGTGGGACTCGAACCCACACTGTGCGAATTTTAAGTCCGCTGACTCTAACCAATTGGCCTATACCCCCATGGGGTGATCGACGGGTATCGAGCCCGCAACTCCGGTATCACAAACCGGCATGTATCCATTAACACCTCGACCACCATAAACTGTTTGATTAGACCCCGCCGGGATTGCCCAGCACCTCACGACATCCGCTACGCAGACACCGTCTAATCACGCCCTAGCGTTACCCTCAACTTGGTGTGGAACAGTCCCCGCTGCTCTGTATTACTGTTTGCTCGATGGGGTTACATGAGGTCGGCCTCATCTCTTTTCTATGCAAACAAACCACGTAAACTGGCGGAGTTGCCAATCGCAGAAAGACACCCTCTCTTGTTATCGATCGACCATTAACGTGTCCACGACTCCATATGGCGGAACGTCAGGGAATCGAACCCTGTCAACCCATTACAGGTTGTACGCATTAGCAGTGCGTTGCATTACCGTCCTGCCCACGTTCCGTATATAATCTATTCCATCGATTTTTAGCGCCAAAGAGCTTTGCTTTGGCTAATTCGATATCTCTTTCTGCCATCACAATTTTGGCAGCCAATTTAGATTGCTCGCCGTTCATATGTTTTGGTATCACAAAATTCATAATATACTCCAAACTTGGTAGCCCGAACGGGTTTCGATCCCGCTTCTCTGCCTTGAAAGGGCAGTGTCCTAGCCACTAGACGACCGGGCCATGGAGCGGAAGAGCGGATTCGAACCGCCGACCATCTCGTTGGCAACGAGAAGCTCTACCACTGAGCTACTTCCGCATTAAAATTGGAGGAGGGTGATGGCATCGAACCATTTACCTTTCGGTAACTACAGTTTTCAAGACTGTGTGAGGAGCCAACCTCAGCACCCTCCATTGGTGCGTCTAGTAGGCTCCGACCCTACGACCTCACGGTTATCAGCCGTGTGCTCTACCAACTGAGCTATAGACGCAAACAACAATGAGAAAGAACAAACTGGCGAAGGTGCCAGGATTCGAACCCGGATCGCAAGGTTTTGGAGACCTGCATGTTACCGTTACAACACACCGACACAAATTGTTGTTCGCTTAGGTTTTTAGCAACGGATGCGAACCCCGCCTAGCTTGTTACTCGTACCATTCGGTTATCAACAAGACCAACGTCTCCGAATGTAATGGCGATCTAGAAGGGACTTGAACCCTCGACCTCTCGCGTGACAGGCGAGTGCTCTGACCGTCTGAGCTACTAGACCAATGAACTCTTATTTATACCCTTCTACACGATTCACGCTTAATTGTACATGTTTATTTTCAATTTAAATGACGTACAGCGTGATCAGCAGCATGAGTAGCAGCAAAAGCAGAAGGCTTGATCTTGGCATCCATACCAAGTGAACCTCTTACCCAACCAAGCGCTTCTTTGACAGCAACGTTTGACTTGTGATTTGGGTTTGGATTGATGTCCAAATGGATCTCGAAGTGACGATCGCCGATTACATCAATAATTTCTGTAGCGGTTGAGACAGCAAGCTGCACTTCCATTAGTAGACGCTGCTTCAAGTTACCATAGTCAGGCATGTCGACTGAGGTGTGGAACAGTCGGCCGCCCTTCTTCGAATCCATATGGATAATTACCACAGTAGAATACTTGGCATACCACTGTTTATTCTTTCGAAAACGAATTGAGTCACAGCCAATATAGATTGATGAACTCTGACTCGAATCGAGAATTGCTTGCTTTGCTTCTTCAATCATATTACGTACTCAAAAATGGAGTCACGGGCGGGATTCGAACCCGCGGCTTTCAGGTTTTGCAGACCTGTGCATTGGACCACTCTGCCACCGTGACTTAATTATGGATGCTTCCAAACAACCTTACGTTGTGCTTCGGCAATCTTCTTTTGTTCTTCATCGTGTCTGAAATGATTAATCAAACTATCATACTTAGTCATGGCAGCTTCTTTAGCAAGTTCCAAGGTTGGAAAGGTGCCGTGTTTCGTAAATGGAGTATGTGTATAGCGACTTATAAGATTCCAATTATCCATGAACGACAAGAAACGATAGGGGCAGATTACATACTCTGCAATAAACCCAGCCTGCTCATTACCACGAACCCGTACTTTCACACCGTAAGGAACTTTCTCAAACATCACATTCTCCATAATAAAAAACTGGTACTCCTGGTAGGGATCGAACCTACATCGTCGGCTAATCTGGCCGTCATGCCTTATAAGGACACCGCTCTACCATTGAGCTACAGGAGTATATTAAAACTATTACATTCCTCTAATGAGGGTATTATTTTTATATTACTATATTGTTTTAGTAATATATCTAATTTTTGTTTTTGTACATTAATAGCATGTGGGTTTTTTGGATCTAAGTATAAATCATATTCAGTTAAATAGAAATCTGCAAAATAATTGTGTATTACTCCGTCAGTATCTTTCCATTCAATTGGATCAGGTCTTATCCATTTTATGTTTAGATCATCTAAACGTTTGGCTAAAGCTAATTCCCAAGATGAATCTAATAAAATTCCTTTATATTCTACAATACCTTTACGAAGTCTTCTATGTTTAGAAGCCAATGCTTTTTCTTTAATTTTCATCTTTGATGCGTCAGTATGCTTTTTACCTAAAAAAGTTTTATGATCTATATGATCGTATCTTCCAGATTCATGTAAAGCTTTAATTGACTTCGCAGCTTTTATACGGCTGTCTTTAGTAATACTAGATCTAGCTTTATCCATATTGTTTGCATATTCAAATCTTTTAGGATTTGAATCACACCAACGCGAATGATTAGCCATCCAACCTTTTGGTTTATCTGAAACCTCAAAAGAGGAGTTACAATGTTTACATATTTTTAACACACTAGACACCTTATAATGGCGCACCTACCAGGACTCGAACCTGGACTAGAAGTTTAGAAGACTACTGTGATATCCGGTTTCACTATAGGCGCTTACTAGTATTTATAAAAATATTAAAGTTAGGCTCGCGCTCTATCCAGATGAGCTAACGGCGCATTAACTTTAGGCGATACGACCTATTCGATGAAGGAGGTTGGCTACCTGCGTCAACTCTGGAGAAAGCGAACGTTCGCTTTCCTCGATACGTGTAAGCATATCCTTGTAATAATGAAGAGCTCGCTTGAGCAACTCCATGTCTGCTGGTGCAAACGTACCACCTTTTGCTTCATTTGGCATTACTTCGACTCCAATAACCAGTTGTTGGCAGTATCCATCCAATCGAGTGCTTCGACTGGAAGAGATTCGCCTCTACGCTTTGCGTTCAGAAGATCACAGAATGTATCTTCTACAGCCTTCGGATTTTCCATTGTAGGAAATGTAAACAATTCAACTTCCATATTCACCTCCGTAGTATACTATATATTTAATTCATCGCGCGGTGTAGTCATAAACAGTGAAATGAGTAGCATCGGCAATCAGACAATCTTGCATCGCGCGATGACGCGAACGAAGATAAGTAGTTTTATCTGGGCGAGACATTTCGCGGCCGACAGAAACGGTGCGAGGGCCACGATAGCGAATACGGATAGTCGTATTGGCGGCACGATAGGCAGCACGGACTTCTTCGAGTTTTGCGATCGGAATCCAATAGGCTAGAACAGGGTAATAGCTATCGGCAAGGCCTTCGGTAGGCGCAGCGAAGGTCGATTCGATTTGTTCAACGGTAAGAGTCATTATATATTTCCTTTCAACTGATAATATCATCTTACACCGGTTTCTGATATTTGTACACCGTTAAATGAAAATATTTTCATAAACATGCCAAACAAAATCGCCCAACACGACCGTCGCGAGGTGATGCTCGTTGTTGTTATAGATTTGCTGGCCAGTGCCATAAACGTTGAACTGACGTTGAGTCATCGGCCGAGTAGGATCTTGTTCGACCCACATTTGAATCTGACCGTGCTGCATGCCGATGTGAACAATTTCTGCTTCCAATGGAAGAGAGATGCCATTAAAACCAATAATTAGCGGATACTTATAGATAGTTCTCATTTTCTTTCCTTATAATATAAGAGCCACTTGGCTCGATCAACAACCCACTTATCAAACGGTAAATGTGTACCAGTTGCACCAGACCAGTCAGCAAAGGCCTCGTCATAGAAACCGATATCTTTCCTCTGCTTCTGCAACTCGACTAACTCATCGGCCCATACTTGCCACTTATGGTCGTCGATAACGTTCTCATCCATCACATAGTAGAGATAGGAATGTATCAGCATCTGAGTACGACGCTGCCTGATCTTCTCAGACAGAGTCTGTATCTCATTGACCATCGGATCCTCGACAGGTGAAAAGAAGTCTTCGAGAGTGGCCATCATTCAGACAACCACCGTGAGATCGATCCAAACTTGAGTTCGAAGCGATACTCGAGAATCTCGAGACCATAGAAATCGAACTCATCTTCGGAGATACCTTCGGCATCGGCGATGATTTCGATGGCACGCTCGCGAGTGGCACCTTCGACGATCTGCATCGTCTCTTCGACACGAGCAACAAACTCAACGAAGTTACGAGCTTGCTCGACTTGCTGCTGCTCGAGCTGCTCGTCAAGCTTATTGCAGAGGAAGTCATAGTCATCTTGAAATTCTTCAAGATCACGAAACTGTGCGTAACGAGGACGGCTACCGTACACGTCCTTGTAAAGGTCCGAGTAGATGTCACCGTCCTTGGAGTTGGTGAGAGTGTTGATATCAGAGAGCGTAAGCATGTCAATATTTCCTTTCATCATCATATACCCAGGATACCCTGTTTTCGAAATAATGTACATGCTAAAATACGCCCAGAAATTAATCTGAGCGTATTTTTTTTAAAAACTTTAGGAGTTATTAGTCGTTAAGAGCTGCTAGCTTCTCTACAACTTCGTCGATGGTATCGAGAATGGTATCAGATCCGCGATCGTCGACAGTACGAATCATCACCTTGCCGCGATGCTCAACGACACCGATTAGGAGATCGACGTTAACGAGATACTTACCGCCAGTCTCATTGATGAACTCTACGAATTTTACATGCTTGCTCATTTTTTTCTTCCTATATTATACTTTGTCACGAGACTCCATTCATTTTTTTCTTTGAATGGAAGGATCTTAATTTGGTTCAATGGAGTCTGAGGCTCTGTGATCTTTTCTTGATCAACAACAGCGATCAATCCCCAGTCGGAGAGAAGCTTGACTATTGTATTTCTTCGACCTTTATCTTCTTCAGAGAAGTCTGAAGGTTTACCGTCAAGAGCAAAGAGCTCTTTAAAATGGACGATATAATATTTGCCTTGTTTGTGTAGAATATGGCAAGACTGATAAAGAGTCTTGTCCTTACGAGAAGCCACGCCGATACGAGTCAGAGTTTCACGAACTTTTAGGAAATCATCCTCTTCGCCGAGCCTCACTTCAATTAAACTTTCTAAAACACTCATGTTTCACCCTTCTGAATCTTTTTCTTTATTATTTTTATATGTTCAGAGGAGAGGATATCAAGAGCTGCCTTGGCAGCACGGCGGTTATAACCGTAATACTCTGCAACCGCTTCGAGATCTCCATCCTTTTCTTTTTTCACCCACTTCGCAAAGCGTTTGCTAGGTCGTATGATATTTATCAAAAAAGAATATTGGAGTTTGTTGTCGAGGTGGTGGTTGCAGTTCATCATGTTTGCGGCATGGATACTATCCGCAAAGTAGGACAGAGAACGATTCGTTAGCCAAGGACTGTAAGTCTTCTCGGCGAGTGTATCATTCTCCGTACCTTTCATCAGGTTCTTCTTGGTCGAGTTGATCGATGTCACGAAGTCGAATGCCTTCATCGCTGCGTCCTTTCATAATCACTTCAGCAGACTTATCAAAGAAGTCTGCACATTTTTCACATATCTCAAGTTCATGAGTTCCGTCTAAAGTTTCTAAACGGAGCTCATGAAATCGAGCAGTCTTAGGATACTTATTCTCACAGACTGGGCAGGTTTTCTTTTTCCAGATCACAAAAACTCGCAGTCGGCCATGATCTCGGTCAGACATGCCATGAGGTTGATCTCAGGATCCGCAGCGAATGCATTTTGATACTGGTATTTTGCGAGGTGTAACACCAACTGAGGCATGCTACCCTTACCAATATGATCTTCGGCCTTATCGAAGAAGGCACGGAAGAATTCAGTAGGTTCAATGTCAGACTCTCCAAGCCACTTACGAACGGCTGTGAAGTTCTTATCCTTCATGTAACCGATCAGCTTGGCAAGAGCAGAATCCGAGAAATTCCTAAGAATCCCAGTGTCAATCCCGCCAGTAGCACTATAACGTTGGAGCTCATTAATAACACGGCGCCAATCTGGAAAGTGTGTCTTGATGACTTCAGCAACGACCGCTTTTTCATAAGAAACCGATTCAGTCTCGAGGATTCCACATACTCTTTGCATAAATTGTTTGGCAAGAGATGGGAGTTCCGACTTAGGAATCTTAAATTTGATAACCGAGCATCGAGAATGGAGCGGCTCAATAATCCGATCGACAAAATTACAAGTAAGAATGAATCCACAGTTTGCACTGAATTCCTCCATAAAGTTACGTAGAGCTGGCTGAGTGGACTGTGGATTCAGATAGTCGGCCTCATCGAGGATGACCATCTTTCTGCCACCCATCAGAGACACAGAGCTAGCAAACTGAGAGATGTCGTTACGCAGCATGTCGATGTTACCATTCATCGAGCCGTTGATAACGATGTAGTCACATCCAAGCTCTTCACACATGGCTTTAGCCACAGTCGTCTTACCAACGCCTGCGGTTCCAGAGAGAATGAGATTAGGAATGTTCTTCTGATCTACGAACTGTTGAAATGTCTTCTTGAGTTCGTCAGTCAGGATAGTGTCGGACACGGTCTTCGGGCGATACTTCTCGACCCACAAAAAATCTTCAAGCATAATATATCTCCGTCACAAAAAAGGTGTCCGTCGCGATGTTCGTAAATCCACGGACTCTGGCTTAGTGACCAGCATTCACAATTAAGCCTCGAACGAGGAGTTGGATTCAACAGCAATCCAATATTCTACTGTTGCACCCTTCCAGTGGCTGAGGCCCTTCGAAGAGATCGATACGTCATAAGAACCTGGAATCAACTTCATACAATCCGAACGGAATACCATGCGGAAGCGAGCTTCAGTTTCACCAACCTCAACACTGTAAGTGTCGTTCGTCTTGCCTTCAGCATCAATTGCCTGAAGCAAGATCTTGCCGTTCTTACCGACGATGGCGATATGAGGAAGCTGAGAAACTGCCAGAGCCTTCATCACTCGATTGAGTGTTTCTTCAGAAATCAAGCAGTTGACTTCAGGATTCGGCAATTCAATCTCACGATCTGGCGGAACGATGATCAGCGAAGGATCAGTGACAGCGTACTGAAACTTGTTGTTGCCTTCGATGAGTTCGACGTACGAATCCTTGATTTCAATCTCAGGATCATTAAACAAGGAGAGAGTGCCGATAAACCGTGAGAGGTCATATACGGCAAAACCTTTCTCGAAGTCTTGTTTAATTGTTGCTTTTGCAAGAACAGATTTTGTACTCGAAATAGTACGAATCACATTTCCAGGCTTGAACATAATGTTCTTGTTAATAGCCGAGAAGTTCTTGAGTACTTGCAACGTATCATTATCTAATTTCATAATAAATCTCCATATGTTCGGAATATTCAATATACCAAGGTTTGTATTAATTGTACACTTATTTGTTTTTACCAAGTGCAGAAGGATCTGCAGTTGCTGCAGCACCGATACGTGCAATATCTGGTAGAGAACCACCGAATACATACGAACCAACGTGCTTCAGTTCCATCCACGGGCATAGCCATACATGCATACCAGCGTTGCGAACCCACTGACAGAACATATAGTCCTCAGAGAGATAGCGCTTCGAGTAATCTTTGATCAAACCATTGTTCGGATCTTTCACAAAGTCTACAATATCTTTCGCTTTTGCTTTTGGATTCTTTTTCAAATATTCTTCAAGCTCGGCATTGATATTCGTACGCTTATGATCGATAGGCGTATCGAAGTAAGCCATGATCTCGCGACTGCCATCAAAGTGTTCTGTGCGAACGTGATCTGGCTTGTAGAACTGCTGAGGATATGCTTCTTGGAATTTCTCGAAAGTGTTACGGCGAATCATCATAAAACCTGTACCAGATTCGAGCACTTCGACTGGTTGACCGAGAGGAATTTCGCGAGTTTCACCGGTCGGATTGAAGACGTAGTCGCCGACAAACTTTTCAAGATCGTTTGGATTCTCGTCAGCCATACCCTTATCGACAGCGAGCTTGATCTTTTCCCAGCTGATGCACTTCTTCGGATATGGACCAGCGATGATATCGTAGTTGTCTTGTGTATGATCTGGATTCTGTAGTGCGAGCAGAGCGATTACGTCGTTAGGGTTGAATCCAATGTCCGAGTCGATGAACATTAAGTGAGTATCACCTGAACGCATGAACTCGTCGGCACAGTAGTTACGTGCTCGAGTAATCAGTGATTCATTGAAGAGGAAGTAGAATCTGACTTGGATTCCATAGTGTGTGCAGAGTGCTGAGAGATCTGCGATCGAACGTGTAAACATACCTGCGCATTGGCCGCCATACATTGGTGCGGCAATAAAGAGCTTGCGCTTGCGTAGCTCTTCCATTGGAACATTAATTTCAATACCCATAATTAATCCTTATATTCAGTGTCATGGACGTGGAGTTGCATAATTGCATAGTGGATGACCTTCATGAGATCTTTCCGCCATTCGGCAGGATCGCCTTTGCGACCGTATCGTTGCGTGTATTTCATCATATTCCCGATATTGAAACCAGTTCCATGACCAGCATCAATGATGAATTCTGTTGCTTGAAATTTATTTCGGGAATAATGCTGATCGTAAGTAGCATCGATGTAAGACTGGATCTCCTTCAGAGATTCGCCTTCGTTGTATTTATAATCAATGAGATGCTTCGTTGGTAAACCGGGAATAAAATTATCTTTGCTCATTATGTAAAAAAGTCCTCAAGAGTTGCAGGTTTATTTTCTGACAGGCCGCTCCATTTACGACCTTGCCAGTGCGGATATGAATTACGTGAGAGATGCACAGACTTTGGCTTTTCCATACATTCAAAGTCGAGCTCACCTCTGTCATTGAGAAGTGGATCAACCCACTCGATGAAGTTGACACTGCCTCGAGCACACAGCTTTCTCATCTCGTCTTTGAAGATCAGGCGACATCTGTTGCGATCTTCCCATGAACCATAAAACGGAGTACCTTTATAGTATCCAGTCTTTGGAAGGACTCGGGATTCGTGCTCGATAGGAAGCAACTCGTATGCATAGACCTTGGCAAGATCGAGTTGACTCAGTTGTGTATAGTATCTATTCGCCAAATCTCGAGTAGCCATTTCAGGATCAGGCTGACGACAGAGATGGTGACGCACGTCGATGTTACCAAAATAAAATTCAGCAATCTCATGATGAGGCTGAATGAAAGTTTGTAGACCTTCTTTGAGTGCACCGTGCAGAGTCTTGAAAGGAACCGAGTTGACGAACCAACCGGGACGATACATACAGATGGCATGACTGTCACCAGCCACTGCACGATTTACGATCTCGATCTCTCGAATTGTGATGGCATTGTTTTCGATATACTTCAGGTTTTCCCAGTCGACCTTATGCCAGTCAGGATGGATTTCACCGTTCAGGCGAGGCTCGAGCATCTCGCTGTACTTTGGATGATCGATCCAAAGGGAATAGACTTTTTTGGTTTTTTCAATTTTGGAGAATCGAATTAGGTTGTCGATGTTCCCGTAATTTTTCATACCACCGAAAAGGTTCAAAGAACCGAACCAATCGTTTCCATGATACACATAGATGCTATCAAACGAATTGATATCATCATGAATATTACCAGTTCGATCGAGATGAACCAACCCACCATTCTCTACAGAAATTTGTTCTGCATAGATGGCAGCTTGTGCAGCTCGATGCGAATGGATGTTAGAAGATACGGGTGTGAATGGAGATGTAATAAGAGTTTTCATATTATCCCTTATATATCAAGTGTTCTATATTGTACATCATTTTTTGGCCAATCGCGGTAACTATTTACGCGATCGTATATTGTAGGATCATTGAGTACTGGCTCTTTGCCGACATTCCAGAACAAGATGTTCTTACCAGTATTTTTTGGAATGTATTTCCAAACCTTACCGTCGTAAGTATCGATGCAAGGGAATGGTGGAAGGTTTTCTGGCTTCTCGCTCTGTTGAAATGGCATCGGCTCAGAGATGACTTCAGCTCGACCGAGTTCGCCAGCTTTGAGGTTACGAGACACTGCAACCGAATGGAACTTGGCATTTGGCCATGCGATTTGCATTGCACGTGACAGAACACCCGTTGAGATGGCTACGTACACCTCGTCAGGTGCTTCGATCTTCGATGCAGCTTTCACGATACCAGCAGTGACGAGTTCGTGTTTTAGACCGAGCGGAACGAAGAAGGCATCGTCTTGAGAATCTGCCCAATCTTTGGCGATCTTGTTCAGGTTTGGCATCGCAGCGATACGATGGAACGAGGCATCTGCTCCTTGCTCAATACAACATGCCTGATGATGAGAGATTGTTTGTGAAGAAGGCATGAACAGCTTCACCTTCTTGTTGTGGCGTTTTGCTACATCGAGAAGAGAAACGCCAGCGAGACCAGTACGAGGCTGAACATACACTATAGTCGACTGATTGATTCTTGAGAGTAAACAATCGCCACCACGAACCTTCGTTCCTGTGATCAAATCATCTCGTACACATCGAATGCCATCGTGTACTGTTATGACTGGATCAGGATATGGATCAGTCCATGTCTCGGCAAGGTTGAGGTAATATTCTCTGGCTTGTTCCCATCCGTACAAGCCTACGTCTTTGTTGACTCCGTCGATAACATGTTTGTTATGCGCCATTCGTTAGCCTATCATAATTATTGGTCCGAAGAGACCATTCAATGGGATATACCCAATCATATGGGATTTGCATCGTCTGTGACTTCACGCCAAACTTGACTGCCATATACTTATAATGCATGCACAGCTTGTCTTCAAGGTTCAGATAGTTGTGCGTATGAATTGGATTGGAAGGATGTGCCTTCAGATAATCCATATGCTCGACTTGCATCTTTGCTGCATCGTTTAGAGGAACATAGTCTCCGAACTCGTTGATCTCGTACTTGCTCTTGCTCATGAGGTTCGGGCAATCGAACACCTGACTCAGACCATCGAAGTAACCTGTACCACCGTGGAGAAATGAGTCAGGATCTACCCAGTCGGGATGAGTCATTGCTACATGTCGAGCCGCATTCTTGCAGGGATACATGGCATTACGAAAGCCAAATTCCTCGACGAAAATCGTGTTCAACTTCTTGGCAAACTCCATCATCGTATAAGGACGATTGCGTTTCTCAAACAAGCTTTCAGCATGCTTCTCTGCAAATGCCGTAGGAACTTCACATAGCCAATCTTTTACACTCGTATCTTTTGGATAATAGATTTGAAAAAGATCTGAGCGAGCATGGCGTTCAGATACAAATCGAGTGCGCATAGCTTCTGGACCACCAGATTGCCACGCCTTAAAAGTTTTCCAGTGTTCATTGCTAAAAGAGAAGATAAGGCATGCTTCGAGTACAGTCTTAAAATCGTCGACTTCCTTGATTTCATCAACGAATGGACATTCATGCCAATGCATGCGATGGCTAAACTGTTGATAGTTGTCACGAAGAAGAGAGTCACGTCGTAAGTCATACTCTCTGCAGAACTCGAAGAACTTTTCAGTCCGTTCTTCCTGAGTCCAGTTCTTCATCCACGATTGTTTGGGTTTACCTTTGTCGTCATATTCGACATCGGCAATATTGGGATACTGAATATCAAACTCATGTTCACCCAGCAATTCAGTTAACAAGTTCATTGACTTTAGCCTTATATTGTTCAACAGTGAGTCCAGCAGCCTTGATAATGGTATCGTCAGATGGATGGTTTGTCATTCCGTTAAAGGTGCGAACTAAGCCGAGATCCAGCATTGCCTTCTGTCGACCATACGGATGATCTTTAATTTTGCATGACGACCACAATGAGTCGAAATCGAGATGATTATAAGCTCCGCCCGGTTTTACATAGTTCTCGACCCATCGGATAAAGTCGCAGCATACATCTTCTGCGTTGTAAGGATAGGCACCGGTGTCTGCATAGATCTTCTCCATCACTTTATCGAGGAAGAGTTCTTGTTTCATTTTGTTTGTGTTGTTTGCCAGATATGAGATACACTCGACAGCATTCGTACCGTAGTAGAATGGGCTTTCGAGATTGACATACTGCGGAAACCAATCGGCAATGTCTGCTACGAATGCCGCATATTGGAATCGATAAACACGAAGTCCATTCTTGGTATTCCAATCAAACATCCATTCTCCGATTTCACGGAGATCCTTCTTTTGATTATTGCCTTCGAGCCACTCTGCCATTTCTCGACAAAGACGTGGAGCATACTCAGAAAGGTAGTAGTCTCCACCTCTCTTGTAACCAGGCTTTGGCTTTGGAAAGGAAGGAAACTGATAACCCACTGACGTGTAGAATGGATATGGATAAACGTTGAGAAACTTCGTCATCTCTTCGATAGTTTTATACTTGTAGAGATGCGGAAGAATCGTGTTCGAGTATCCCGAAGGTTTCACTGAGTAGTTGATGCCAGAACCCGTCACACGATGGAGAAGGAACACATACAACCATTCGGCAAGCTTGAAGTCAGAATGCTTGCCAGTCCAGTCGGTGGCAATCGTCTTACGTTGGTAAGTGTGATGACCTTTCTCCATCTTCTCCCAGTAGGGATGTTCAGGAGTCCAACCATAGAACACGTCATTAACGATTTGTGAGAAGCCCGCAAACTTACGTTCGACGACGTCATAGAGTTCTACGTTCTCTAAGAGGTCGTCGTTCATATTTGATTCGAGGTATGGAACAGAACCAAGATTACACTTGGCTTGCTGATCCTTTGCTAGATGGAAATATCGGATATACTCGTCATAATATTCAGTGAGTTCCACGCAGATAATCTTTCATATTTTCAAGAGTCATCGTTACGTTACGAAAGTCATTCCACTTTCTGTTACGCATTGAAGGATGACCGATCTTGAGGTGATCTATGCCAAGCTTGTCGAGTACCTTCGAAGGAAAGTTGCCGAGAGCAATCACCTTCTTATCTCTAAACTTGCTTAGCTTAGTATTTATATCCTCAAGATTGACGTTCGCCATCTTCGGATCTGCGTCGACAATATCAGGAATGACGTTGTAGAAGTCGTATGCGTATTGACCTACGATGTTCATCCAGTTCTTGAGACGCCAGTACGTATCAGATCTCGAACGAACATCGTTACTCGAAGGGCACAGACCAACGACCACGACATCATCACTGATCTCGTGGCCTGTCAAAGTCGAATAATATAAAACGTCTTTCATTATTTTACCTTATCAAAGTGTCTCTCATATACATGAAGGCTGCCAACATGCCAAATGATCTTAGGTTCTACGTCTAGGCCTAGAGCCTTAGTAAGTTGGTCAGCAACATACCGTTGCCATGCATAGTCATTGCGATAACCGAATACTACGTCGTTCGAACGCATCTGCACGACAGCAACCAACTGACCATCACGGATCATATACTGAACCGCATTAGTGCACATGAAGTCGGACATACCATTTTCGTTGTAATCATCCCACATTGAAGGACGAGTATAAATCATAACTGCTCGGCGACTATTCGGAAAGTTCATGAGCTCGTGGAGGACATTTTCATACTGACAGTAGTTTTTTGAATGCCAAATTGCCCAACCATAATTTGAGTTGATCTTGCCATGCTTCGAGGCGACTTGTTGCCAAATAGCCGGAGTCTTTCCAGGAATATCTTCAACAAACAAAGACATCGACCTATACCATTCGAGCTCACGCTCTACGTACTCATCATTGACTTCACCGAAGATGGTTGGCTCATCAGCTTCGAATGTGGCACCGATCATCTCGATGGTCTTGACACCAGTCTTGTCAATGACAAAGTTGCTGTCCATCAATTCACCGATGAAGTGCTGACGAATGTCTTCAACCTTCAGCATTAGCAGTCTTCTTTGCATTCATAATAGAGTTAACTTTGCCGATTTCATTAGGAGCAAGTTTATCAATGATTTTAATCATCAACTCATAAAGCTCGTCAGGGTTTTTGCCTGTTTTTACTGTACGCTGTGGGTGCTGTTTTCCATTAGGAATATAATCAGATACATTAGCTCGGAGAGTCCATACACCACATTGAATTTGGTTTTTAATAGTTGAACCGCCACCGAAAGACTTGACTTTAGTTCCTTTCGGATAAATGCCAAATTGTTGGTTCTTATATGAATATTGCCACTTAGTCATTTAGATTACCTCCAACGCTAGCGCCATCGATCTTGATAGGTCGATTGAGGAAGTCACGCTTAGGATCTTGACCGTCCATCTTACCACGAGAATAAGCCACTACGAACGATGCATAGTTGATCAGATCCATTGCAGAGTCTACAATGGATTCGAAGTTCGGCGTATATGTAGGATCTTTTTCCATGGCTTCGATGACGGACTGCATACGCAGAGTCTTAGCATAGATGAGATCAGTAATGGTTGCTACACCGCGAGGATAGTAGTCAGCTTGACGAATGCGTGATGCTTCGTTCTGATAGTCTTTCGACTTCTTCAGTTGGATTTCAGCACACTCTTGGAGGACTTTAATTGATTCACGTTCTTTAGACATATTCTTCTACCTTTTGAATTTTATTGAAATCAAAACGATTATTTCCGTTACGCTTTACTTGTTCTAAAGCGAGCTTAGCATCAACTACGCCGAGTATAATATACTCTACTTCTTGATTTAAGTACAACTCTTTATAGCCATTTTTCCACTTCCAAATCACAAGATGTTTGATTAAGCCAGCGGAGATCTGCTTTTGAATCCACGGGCTAAGATGAACGCCTTCTTGCGAATACAATTTATAGTCTAGACTTTCTAAATCTTCGTGGGTTGTGTCGAAAGCGGCACCTTCATGAAGAGTCTGTTTCGGATCGATCTCACACTGATGATGCTCAGGCAATTCGCAGTCTGCCCCAAATATACCTTGAGTATATTCTGGTGCTCTACGATCTCGATGATCTATAAACTTTTGAGTGGTGGTCGTCTTGTATGTTCCTACAAGAAGTTTGGTGCGAGTGCTCATAATCAAATACTCTTATAATGTTTGTCCCAGGATGAATCAGTCACTCGCAGACCCTGAGAAGCCAGATAAGAACGCCACATCGACTCACAAACATATTTCGAAGTATTGGATGTTTCGATATCATATTTCAGTCGATTGACTGATGCAATCTGACGGACATTTTTTGTTGGAAACGTAGAAATAATTTCTAGCGCTTTAGATTTAGCTTCATTGAGAGAAAGCTTGTCGAGGACGTTGAGAACGCCGAGTTGTTCATTTTTATTCATTATATAAACCTACCACAGTTTCAGTTAATTGTACATATATTTTTAAATCTCTTCGTCGCTTTTTTCGAATATAAGGAACCAACTTGATTTTTGCGGCAGCATACTGTTCTTCCCATGTGTCGTAACCAGAACCAAGTTTTTGAAATGGTCTGAGATCACTATTTTCATCTTTTGTTACGAGATGGACTTGACATACCATTTTGATATATTCAATCAGATCTTCTTTAGTGGCTCCAGCGTCAAGCATCTCAAACATCTTATGGGCGCTGGGAGTTCGAGGGTAAAAATGTTCCTCTACTAGATCGGATTTTCTAAGATGTTGTCCTTTTTCAGAAACAAGTCCAGTGTGGGTGCTGGGTGTATCATATAGCCCGTTGCAAACTTGACGTATATTAAACGCTCGTTGTTTTGGGCAGTTTTTAGAGCCCTCGTAAAGAGAAATAGCCGCGTTGGCCAAAAGCCCGTACGCTTCATACTTTTGTTCTTCAGTACGACGCTTAGCCATTACAGAACCTTTCCGTCAAGGATGAACTTGCGATTTTCGCTATCGAAGATCAGAATGTTGTCATTCATAAGGATCTGCAGCGGTGCTTCGCCTTGAGCGTTGTAAGCGCCAGCCAGACGGTTGAAATAGGCTTCTACCGAGTAGTGGTTGATCAGAGTCTTGATGAACTTAGATTTGGTAACTGGCCCGCGGTGTTTGAAGCGAGCGACAAACTTGCGGTCTTCCCAGTAGTTGTCAGCGTGAGGCTGGTAAAAAACATAATCGCCACTGATAACTAAATTTTGTTTGGTAAAAGCAGTCATAATTATTTCCTTCTTGATTATAGGTCCACCTTATCAAGAATTTCATTAATTGTACATGCTTTTTTTCGAAACAAAACTATTTTTTGAGTTTTGTCAGCAATCCATGGTTGTTAGCATGGCTCGGAGCCTTCCAACCAGCTGGCTTGATCAGATCTGGAAGACCGAGAGGATTCGGCCGTTCTGGTTTGACTCCAACCTCTTTTTGGAGATTGGCACGAAGTACCCTATTCCATGCCTCATACGAATCGATACCCATCGAATCGAGAGTACCAATGGCCACGACACACAGATCGATCAGACCGTCGACGATTTCCTCGGCGTCGTTGTCGCGAACTGCGTTCTTTGTTTCGGTCAGCTCTTCTTCGAGGAATGACATGCGAAACCGAAGGAACTGCTTTAGCTTATCGGCATCAAAGTCCTGAACCTTCTCATTAACACCGTAATAACGATGCATACCATTAATGTCTCTTACCCAATCTTCACTCATGCTTTTAACCAATCCATCATTTGTTGTACTTCTAAAGATAACTCATTTTTCGGTTTAAGTACACCGTTTTTTCTGTTTATTTTTGCTGCCAGCTTTTTAGCTTGTTCCATATGATATGTATTCGCTCGCTTGGTATGCTGGATTCCATTCAAGTGGTCGAGCTCATGTTGGAATACACGAGCAGTGATACCGTCAAACTTCTTCGTTTCAGTCGTACCATCAGGATGCGTGAAGCGAACCTTGATAAACTTCGGTCGCTTGATCTTGACGAAGAGATTAGGATACGACAAGCATCCTTCTTCGAGTGTTACCATCTCTGATGATACGTCGATGATCTTTGGATTGATAACACCGATCACGTTCTCTGCTCTCATCACGAACATACGAGTACGTACACCAATCTGATTGGCCGAGAGTCCCATGCCTTCAGCATCGATCATCGTCTCGGCAAGATCGTTGTAGAGTTCTACAGGATTGACGATCGGATCATCGAAGTCAAACTTCGGCATCTCTTCCTTCAGAATAGGATCTGTATGTAATAAGATTTCTTTGATCATTTTATAATCCTATCAAAATTGAGTTTTGTCATTCTACTGATGGCTACATGATACTTTTTCAGCAGTTCCATCTCGGCTTTTGAGTACTGTTGATACCAGTATTGTTTGCCGTCTTTCTCTTCAACCCACTGGTTCATGCCGCGATCCTACTAAAGTTCTTGTGCTTCTCGAACTTGATTACGCTATGGAACTTATCATAGAGCTGATCACCTTTATGGCTAATCACAAACGTGTTTGTATCTTGTGTAAGGCCATCGAGGATCTTCATGAATTCTTCTGTTCCTCCGACGTCGAGCGACGAGTCGAAGACTTCATCCATGAGGAGAAGGTTGGTCGAAGCAGAATTGCGGAGCTTAGCAATAGCCCGCCAGGTAAACATAAGGCTAAGATCAATGCGCATCTTTTCTCCCTCGGAGAAAGAGGCATAGCTGAAATCGTCTCTGTGACGCGACTTAATAGTTTCATTAAAGTTTTCGTCCAATTCGAACTGGACAAAGAAGTCCATGGCTGCGAGATACTTGTTGATCAGTTTGTTCATGACTGGAACATACTGCTTGATGATTTTTGTCTTGATGCCCGTATCTTTGAGTAGAACGCCAGCAACTTCAAGAACTGAACGATGGTGTGTTAGTTCTTCTTTACGAGCTTTGATATTCTTGAGATCGTTCTTGAATGCATCGACATCATCAGTGCTTGTATCAATAGCAAGTGTATTATTCTTGATCGATTCGATCTCTGCGTTCAGAGTCTTGATCGAGTTTTGCCACGAACGAATGTCTGCATTATGGCCAGTGATCTGTGTATTGTAAGAAGTGATCTGTGTATTGATAACAGCGATCTCGCTCAATCGAGTCTCGATGTTTTCCATCTGCTTCTCGATCTCGGCCATTGCACCTTCGATCTCACTCGTCTTGTTCGTACGATTGCTAATCCATTCTTCTTTGAAATCATGATCGATACCTTGGCGGCATGTCGGGCAGTTATCATGGTCGTGGAAGAACGAGATTTCTTTCTTAAATTTACGAATCTTGGTTTCGAGATCGGTCTCCATCTGACGTAGCTTCAGCTTACGCTTGGATACCTTGTCATGATCCTCGATCTCTACGCTCAAAGACAAGATGTTATCAGCCACGACTTGAATAGTAGCTTCAGTTTCTGCTACACGATCTTCGAGCTCGTCGATCATACCTTGCTTGGCTTTGATCAGCTCGTCATTGTTCGTACGAAGAGATACGATATGCTTCTCTGCCAGCTCGATCTTGTTCTCGACGAGATTGATCTTATGATCAGACTCATGGAGTTCATTACGATTCTCGATGATCTTTTCTTTGAGAAGTGTATTCATCGTGCTGAAGATTTGTATATCCAGAAGATCTTCGATGACTTCTCTTCGCCCATGAGCTGGGAGCTGCATAAAGGGCAAATAGTTTGCAGAGCCCAATACTACGATCTGGCTGAAAGATTTGAAACTTAATTTCAATATCTGCTTCTCGAAGTGATCTTGATAATCTTTATTTGAACTATTTTGATTTAATAGTACACCATTTTGATAGATCTCGAACAGGTTAGGTCGCATACCTCTTTTTACAAGAAACGCGTTTTTTCCTACCAGGAACTCACATTCGACTAAAAGGTTCTTATTTGTCATCGAATTGACAAGTTGCGGCTTGTTGATGTTACGGAAAGCTTTACCATACAAGACATAAGACAGCGCATCCAAGATCGTAGACTTGCCTGCGCCATTTTCACCGAGAATGAGTGTAGACTTACTACGATCCAATTGGATCTCAGTCATTTGATTTCCAGTCGACAGAAGATTCTGCCAACGGAGTTTACTAAAATAAATCATGATTACTCCACACTTAAAGCTTCACCATACAACGTTGTTAAGAAATTGTACAATCTTTTTTTATCCACTGGAGTATCCCATTGGTCGACTACTTTGGTGAGGATTGTGAGCGTGTCTTCCGCTTCATTGACAATGTCGCTGTCATCTTCCAGTTGAAGATTGAGATTGTCTTCGACCACCTGAATATCAAGAGCACCCGCCTTTTCTAACCTATCGATATATGTATCGAACCAGAACGGGTTGTTCTTGTTCTTCACAATGACCTTGACGTAGTTACCTTTGACAGCATCGAAGTCGAAGCCATTGATCCAATCGAAGTTAGGCCATTTGGCATCATCATAGAACCACTTCTGAAACATCTTGTACGGGTTTTGTACGAATGTCAGCTCACGAGTGTCCGTGTCAAATATATGAAAGCCCCTTGGATCATCGTAATCAGACCAAGACATTTCGTAGGGTGCGCCGAGATAATTGATATTACCCCGCGTGGATTTATGATGGAAATGGCCACTGCACACGACATCAAACTTATCAAAAAGGCTAGCGCTAAATCCATGATCATTTACTGCTCCTTTATACATTTCGAACCCTGCGAGTTCGAGATGCCCAAAAAGGATCTGCGATTGAGTGTTGTTGATGAATTGCATTGACTCTTCATAGTTGCCTGAGCAGATCCATGGGAGGACTGCGATTTCGGTGCCATCAATGTCAACAGCAGTAGGATCAGAATAATAGTGGATATCATAAGTTGAATGCTCGAAGAGCTCCCTCATAGAGTTGACCTCGTTCGTGTTCTTGAACGAAGTATCATGGTTACCAATGATGACGTCTAGACGTATTCCGGAACTGTCACAGTGCTCGACGAATCTTCGTAGATGTCTGGCGGTGACAAAATTGATATACTTACGCCTATCAACAATATCCCCAAGATGAAATATACGATTAATACCATGTTCAGCAAGATACGGGAAAAAGTAGTCATAATAAAACCTATTAAAATACTCTGCGAAAGCCGCAGAATCTCCACGAGCACCCCAATGGGTGTCAGTAATTAAAGCAATTTTCATTTAAAGATCTTCTTCTTGTTACTTTGATATTCACGTAATGCTTTGTCTGCATAGTCACGAATGGCTTCCATTGAAATCATGTAATTATACCGAATGTGTTCAGGTGTTTTTTCATTCAACATATTTTCTCTGATTTGCTCAATGAGTGTTGGAATATTATCCTTCATCTTCTTCGTCCTCGATAAACTTCTCTACGCCCTTCTTTTCTACGGGCTTTGGTGGTTTCTTTGCTTCAAACTTCTCTACTAATTCGCCAAGCTTTTCTGATACATTGATAAAGGCTGCACTGTAATGTGCTCGATCTTCAGGAGCCATATCTACGAGAGTGTTCATGATCATGCTATTCTCAAAAGCTTTGTGCTTGATGTATGTGTGCTTCTTTTCTTTCTGAATTCTACGTAGGAATGCATAGTAAATGATCTGTGTAAAGTACGCAAATGGATTGGTAGATTTTTCTGGGTTAAAATTATGAATGTAAGTCAGACAGTTTTCAATACCATCACCGACCATTTCTTCTCGATACGAGTATCCGATAAAGTTAGGTCGTGTTGACAACCGCTGTGCGATCAGCATGATGCACTTACCCACATATTCTGGAATCGGAGGCCGAGGATCGCCGTTCTTCTTGGCTTCTTGACACGAGTTCCAAAACTTGACCATCTCGGTATAAAACAACTTGTTGTCGATATAGTGGGTAGTCGGTTTCTTTTTAATCATCATTTAGACTTTCTCAATTTACTGTACTTTTCCCTACGAGTCTTCGTGTTAGAAGAGATTTCAATCTACTATCCATCTCATCCATACTCTCGAGGGTTTGCTTTAGAATGACATCATTGTCACGTTTAGCCGTGAATTCGACGAGTCGACCATAATACTCTTCCATCCTATCTGAAGGATTATAGTTATACAATACAACATTTTTCTTTATATGTACACAGTTATCTTTCGAAAATGCTAACAAATAATCCATACGAACACCAGAACCTTGATCTGAGTCGTCGACAATTTCCATGAGGAATGGATGTGTAATAATATATTCGTCTTCGTTTTCTTCAACCTCTCCGATAAGAGTATCGCAGCTGATGAGATGCATTACTTTCAACATAATTAAACCTTCACATTGTAAATTTCGTAGTCAAACTGCTCAGCATCATAGATCTTCGTTCTTTCGAGAAAGTGTCTGAGCGTAAAGTTTTGATGGGATTTATAGGAGAGATCGTCGACGATATCATACAAGACTGCATGCTCTTTCGATTCATGCTGACGAAGCATACGACCAATTGACTGAAGAACCTTGATCTTCGACTTCGATGGAGAAGCTGCGATCATATGATGTAGTCGATTGATACTCACTCCAGTCGATGTCGTTCCTAGAGAAGCGAGGAGGATGGCGTTTTCTTCTTCTTCGATAGCCTTTCGTATAGACTCTCGCATATCACCACTAACAGAACCATCGATGTAAAAAACATTATGATTAGTACTTCTTGTGATGAGATCATAGAGTGTTTTACCATGATCGACAATTCGAAAGAAAACAAGCTTATTACCTTTTAAAGAGAGTCCGAGGTTGCGGATGAACTTATTCCGAGCTTCACTACCAACGAGGAAATCGATTTCTTCTTGATATGTTTTTCCTTTGAGCTCTTTGCTTGTCTGTTCATCATACTTAAGGACGATACACTTGATCTTGAGTTTAGATACGTATCCTTGATCCATAAGTTCTTTTGTGGTAACTGCTTTGTACTTTGGACCGAAGAGACCTTCGATTGTTGTCTCATTAAGAGGTGTACCATCGAGCGTGCCGGTAGTACCAAAACGATACTTACAATCAGTAAGACTGCTAAGAATTTGTATAAGCGAAGTCGCTTTTGCTCCATGGGCTTCATCTCCGAATACGACTCCAAATTGTTGATACCAAGGTTTTGGCATCTTGTTCTTACCATTATTGAGTGACTGCCATGTGGTAATGACCATATCGCATTCAATATTATTCGACTTACTCAAACCTTGAGTGGACATATGAACATCGCCAGTATAACCATAATCTCGAAAGTCACTCTCCATCTGATTCACGAGGCCGATGGTGGGAACGATGATCAAAGCCTTATGCTTCTGATACCATCTCATCAGAATATAGATCATCAAAGATTTACCAGAAGAAGTCGGCGATACCAATGTTCTTCGATTGGATCGAATGCACTTTAAGATCGAATCAAACTGATAATCTCTGATGGCATATTTTTCAGGAATTCCAAGAGTATTTATGAACTCTCTTAGTTCATGCTCAGATACGCCGTCATAATATAATTCTTCGTCAAACGAAAACGTATAGTTTCGAGCATCGCAAAATTTCTTGATATGCCTTGCTAAACCCGAGTATACATATCCAGTCAGATTGTTAATGAGACGAATCTTGCCGTCCCACATTCTCGTTCGATACTTTGGATGGAACTTATAGTTCTCTGCATAGAACGTGAACTCGTCTGCCAATTCCATGATAGTCGATGGTTCTGCCTCCACTTTGACGTGGACATTATTGATAAATTTAAGATGCACCGAGCTCATTAAATACCTACTTTAAATCGCTCCCACTCGATCGCAGCCTTGATATTAAAACCACGGGCAGTGAGAGACTTGATGATGGATTCAAGGAGATCGATCTTCTCATGCTGAATACCCAGCTTGAGCGATAGATTCACCATATCCTTGTCTGCTTCTATATAGTTATTCACCTCAGATTTCAGTATTTTGCCCTGTGGTGGCAAGCGCCAGCCTTTTTCATGGGACTCTTCTGTCGGTCCGAGAGTGTAGAACTCCAGCTTCTCGAGCTTCAGTTGCTTGAGTTCTGCCTCTTGCTTACGAAGCAGCAGACGCTCATGCGTAAAGATCTTGAAATACTTATGATGGAGCTTTGGAATATTGAGCGCTTCGTCGCCGAGCTCAGAGCGATTAATCTGGGAATCCTTTTCCCATTCTGCATAAATGTCATCAATTTTCATAACAAATCCTATAATTTAGTAATATCATACCTTAGATATTTAAACTCTACACTACATTCTATATAATTGACACTGGTATCTGTACTATTAAACTCAATATCTCCGAGACTGGTTGGAAACGCGTCATAAAAAGTTATCATAATATTCGAGTTCATACTGCTATTCATGATCTGTAAGTTCAGATCTGAGTAGAGTGTTCCTGTAGATCCAGCCTGAGAATTCTGTACAGCTTTATAAGCATCAAAACTAACAGGAGATGCCAGAGCCACCATCCAGTTATAGATCTCAAGATAATCTGTCATATCTTCGTTCAGACGAAACGTAATATCGAGAGGACTATAAGTAAGTTTGCCAGTGACTGGAATCGGCACGAACGGAGTAGGACTCTCGCCGTTACTCATCTGCACACCAGGAAAACGAATGTTCTGTACATTGTAACCGAGCGCAGGTGCTCGCGCCAAAGTAAACTTGTAGCCTAAAGGTGACAGAAAGTTTTTGTTAATATTGTTTACAGCAGTCATATCTTTCCTTTGGCCATAAGATCATTATACACACTATTTATATATTGTACATGCCAAAAAGAAGGGGAGCCTTTCGACTCCCCTTCCAGTTTTTAGGTTGGTTGTTCCAACTCTTATATTACATAAGGTTGTTAACAAGAACGCGACGGTAGTACTTGTTCGAATCTTGCTCAAGAACTGCAGTTGTCGAAGCAGCTGTAGTACCCTTAGCGAATGGATTCGGTGCCATTCCGTAACGTGTCTTGAAGCCGATCTTCGGTTGGAATGAACCTGGATCAACTGCACGAACCATTTGTAGTGGAACGTATGGGCAATAGAACAGACCAGCGTCGAACGGATTCGAACCCTTGTAGCCTACTACCAAGAAGTTTGTGCCAGCATATGGATCAATATAGACCTTAATGCGACCGTTGATAACACCAGCAAATGTGTTGCCTGTGTCGTCGATGTTCAGTGACGATGTGTTCATCGCAGGAGCGTAATCAAGAACGCCAGCCATTTGAAGTGCCGAAGCAACGTCAGACGAGCAGATGATTACGTTACCCTTACCGCGACGTGTTTCTTTTGCAATCTTGTTGCATTCACGTTCGATTTGGAACAGAAGGCCCTTGAACTTTTCAACTGACCAACGACCGTTTGAATCGGTGTCGAGGTCGAAGATACCAGCTGTTGTGGTTCCTTCAGTTGCACCCTTTTCAGCAGTGATGATGATCGAACGAACAACTTCACGGTTGATTTCCGCAAGGATTTCACCTGAAAGGATGTTCGAAAGTTCGGCTTCTGCGTCAAGACCGTGAATTGCCTTCAGATCTTGTGCAAGTTCTAGGGTGTATTCTGCCTTCAGAGCGCGTGTCTTAGCAGATACAGTTACCTTCTCGATTGAGAAGCCCATTTCCGGGAAGATGTATGAGCTGTTAGCGCCAAGAAGTTCAGCAGAACCAACAAGAAGACCCATCGTGTAGTTGTAGTATGTGTTACCAGCGTTGTTTGCAGTATCAGGAGCTGTACCAACTGTGTTAGCACCAACTGCAGTTGCTGAAGCAGCACCTGTGTTAGCAGCGTTAAGACCAGCACCGAGACGCGAAGCGTGACCTGTGTTGGCTTCGTTGTAGAATGCTTCTGCAACAGTTGAATCTGTCGAGTTTGCGTATTGTGAACGCATTGCGAAGATAAGACCTGTTGGACCGTTCATTGGCTGAACGCCGCAAACGTCATAAGCGATAAGGTTTGGCATCGAACGACGTACGAGTGAAATCAGTACTGGATCGAAGTTTGCAACCTGGCCGCTGCCTACGGAGTTGACGTGACCGTCACCTTCGCCAAGCATTTGCTGTGAGCTACCTTGGCCAGCAGCCTCGCGAAGCGCACGCTCTGTGTTCTCAAGCACTGTCGCTGTGACAAGGCGCTTGTGAGCATCTGTAATTTCTGGAAGATCCGAGTGCTCGAGCACTGGCTTCCACTTGGTATTTAGTTCCTCAGCTAACATTTTATTCTCCCTTTATCCTTAGGATTTGTTTATTATTTATCAAATTAAAACTTTTTGGTTCTCGAAATCGCGCTGACATAGTTTGCCATTTCACCAACTGCTTTAGGCTTAGTTTCTTCGTTAAGACCTTCTGTTGCTTCTTCCGAAATAACGCCAGTATTAACTTCCTTCTTTTCAGAGAAGTACTTGCCCTTTAGAATGTCGAGCTTCTTTGCATAAGACTCGCTATCTGTGAACTCGATACCTTCTGCAAGTGTGCGAAGCTTTTCTACCTGTGTAGCAGCAAGACCTTCAGACACTTCGTCGAACGTTGCTTCCATTGTAGCTTCGTCGATGACTGACTGTAGTTCTAATTGCGTGTTTATAGACTCGTCGAGCTTTGCTTCTAGCTCTTCGAGTTGTGCCTTCAATTCACCGACTACATCAAGCTTCTCTTCAGGCACTGTGATGTATGATTCAGCAAACAGATTGTAGAGGCCTTCCATGAAGTTCTCTGCAATATCGGCGCGGACTGTGGATTCGATAGCAAGCTTGTTATCTTCCATCCACGATTCTACTACATAGTCGAGGTACTGATCGACTTTTGTAGTGATCTCTTCTTTTACTTCTTCTACTGCTTCGTCGAGCTTCGTAGCGAATTCTTCTTCGAGACGAGCTTCTTCGATCGAAACGCGAGCTGATACAGCTGATTCGAAGATTGTTGAAAACTTTTCTTTTGCTTCTTCAGTAAGATCTTCGCCATCAAATACTTCGTTGATGTCTTCCTTCACTGCGTTCAGCGTAGGCATTGGCATCTTACCAATAGCAGGAGCTCCACCAGGAGCAGTCGCTGAAGGAACGCCATCAGCACTATATTGCTTGATTGAATCGTTAAAGAAGTGCGAAAGATCTTCACCCTTCAGTTGTGCAAGAAGCGAGCTAAAAGTAGCTAGCATCTCTGCGCGTGTTGGATTCGGCTTCAATGTTTCCGAACCAGCAGATTCATCGATACCGTCTTGAACGATTTCACTCGTATCTTTATTTGACATTTTTGACTCCTTGTAGATTTTATTTATTTATTCTAAGTTAGATTTTAGAAATTTTATTGAGGAAGTTCTCAAAAATTTCAAACTTTTTAGCATCGAGCTGCTTCGAAAAAGATGCGCTTTCAATATTTTGCACAGTTTGCTCTAACATCTTCTGTGCATTTTTCTTTGCAACTAACAGATCATCTTGCCAAACCCATTCTACGCCTTCCATAATGCCATTCACGAATGCATCTGGAGCAGAAGGATCTGCTACGATATCTGCAGCTGTGGCCAAATAGAAATCGTCTTGAACTTCGTTGATGCCTTCTCTATTTAGCTTCAACGAACCCATGCCTCTGGAAGATACACCGAGCTTTACGCCCTCTCCGATGAGACCTTTGGCGATGTTACCCATTGGAGTATCCATCAACTTAGCACGACCTACAAAGTTGGCGCCCTCTTTCTTCAAAGAAGTGATCATGTGAGATACACGATCGAGGTTAATGGACGGACCGTCAGGATGACCTAACTCGCCAAGAGCTCTGCCTTTCTGAATGTAAGTTTCGTCGTAACGATTAACTTCTTTTTCAAGGGTTTCTACAGGATACATACGACCGTTACGGTTCTTAATGCCTCCTTGTAAGAAGATACCTTCGATGTATACGTTCTTCTTCCCGTCTTCACGAGCTTCTGTGATACATTTCAGATCTTCTACAACTTCTGTGATTAGCTTCATGTTAGTACCTTATCTCAAATATTCTGAAGTGGTGCCTAGTTTCTGCAGCTCAACAATGCAGTAAGCGTTAGATGAACCAACGAAGTTAACTACTAAGTTTGCAGTAGGATTTACATTGAGCGGAATTCCGCAACCTGCATAATCCTTCTGACCAGTAGAATCGTATACTGCTACGAGAGTTGAACCTCTAAGAACTTGGATCGAACCGACGCCGTCAGTACCCCATACAACTTGAGTGATGTATGCACCTGAGATAACTTCGTCACCGGTAGCAATGCATGTAGATGTTCCGGCAACGTTAGTCGTCGTGCTGTTGCCAGAGACAACTACGTTGCCTGAATTCGCAGCAGAGACGTGAAGAACGAACGAGGCATTTTTTCTATTTGAAACTGTTACGGCCATTATTCACCTCTGTGTTGAATAGAGAAGTCCAACATTTGCTCGATGCCTTCTGCTGTATCGCATGCTAGCATGAACTCACGTTGGTTATCTTCGTTGAGTTTTTCAAAGACCGATACCATCGTTCTCTTGTGTGTTTCAGAAATGTCAGCAAGCTTGGCAAGTAGACGCTCTTCTTTGCGAAGTGGTTTGCCACCACGCTCTGCTGAAAGCTTAGCGGCGATCGCCATGACTTGGCGCTTCTTCTGTGACTTGCCTTGGAACTGAGGAGCATCAGACTTTTGGAAATCCTTGACTACGGTTCCCATCGAAGCTTTCTTCATGTCGAGTTTTTCATCGACTTGCTCGGCTTCTTCGTTGGCAATCTTACGAACAGCATTCTTACGATTGTAGTACTTGCGAGCTCCATCAGCACTATTGCTTTTTGCAAACAAACCGCCAAGTTGCTTACCAGCTTTTTGTGCGTATGCATCTTTCTTTTCAGCCGAGATCTCATCGATCTGCTCAGCTTCTTCAGACATCTTCATTTCGCCACTACGGCGCTTCAAAGCCATCGTACGACCAGCTGCACGCTTCTTCAGAGTCTTAGTATCTGATCCGTCCTTTGACCAATCTCCTCCGCCTATCTTCATCTTATCGGCTATCTTCTTGCCTTGTTCGCCAGCCTTATTATAATAAGTGCGTACAGTAGGTTCGCTGAGTTCGTCAATCTGATCGGCTTCTTCTTTAGCCATCACTTTAGCTTTTTCAATACCAGCCATTCTGCCGCCGTATGACTTACGACCTGCAAGATCGCGGCTCGCGGTACGATCCTTACCGCCTTCATTGTCAGCAATTGACTTTGCTTTCATGCGATAACCGCGTAGGGTAGCGTGAGAAAGTTCTTCTAGCTCTTCAGCTTCCTCAGCAACTTTCTTCTTCGAACGTAGAAGTTTGAAGTCATGAGCATCGACCTTGCCATTATGATTGGCATCGATCTTGTGCTGATTGCCTTTCAGCTCTTCGTAAACTTCTTCATCTTCGCCAGGATTGTAACCCTTACGATCTTTCTTGCGATCAGCCATCTTGACCTTCGAGCCTTTAAAAAGCTCGTCGTCATTGCCGTTGCGATCGTCAGTTTTTGCAACTACGTGCTTGTCAATGAACTTCTGCTCGTCAGGATTCTTGACGACCATCGGCCCAAGCTGTCTTTCATTTAAGAAATCTTTAAGCGTCTTCGCCATCGTCGTCTTCTTCCTCTGTGTCTAAATCTAAATCTTCTAGGTCGAGATCTTCTATATCAAATTCTTCGTCTTCGAACTCATCTTCGAACTCTTCGTCGTCGATGTCAAAATCCAAATCATCTTCGAATTCTTCTTCATCGGTATCTTCAGGTTCGTCAGAAGCAAACATTTGTTGAGCATATGTGGTATGCTCGTCTTCTAATCTCGCTACGATCTTCTGACCCATGAGATCATCAAACGCTGTAGCAAAGCGAGTTGGCTGCTGTTCGACAGCTGCTCCAATTAGTTCGTCAATATCCATATAAAATCTCCAAAATTCTTTTACTATTTATAATGTATTTATTTTCCTACCAAATCTGGTACATTTGGAATAGAAGTAGCTTTCGCTTTAGGTTTTCCAGGCGCCAGAGGAGCAGCATCATCCTCGGTAGGCGGCACGCCTGCATCTCCAGGAGGAAGTGGCTGTCCGTCTGGACCCATTTCTGGTGGAGCATATTGAGGATTATCAATTTCATCGGCGATCTGCTTGTCGATCTGTTCCATATCTTCTTCAGTCTGATAAAGAACGTTGCGGCGGATCCATTCGTGTGAGTAGTATTTGCCTGCATAGTCATCGACATCGCGAAGCATCGAGATACGATCGCGAAGGATCTCTGTGTTCTTTAGCTCAGCAAAGTGATTATCTTCTGTGAATTCATATTTAAAGTTGTATTTAAATTCTGACCAATCTTCCGAGGTAATAATACCTTTCAGAATCAGTTGCTTCTCAAGAATCTTATTGAAAACATCAGAGAATCGTGCGCGAAGGCGAGTAATGAATTTAGAAAATTTAACTTCGTCACGAGTCACTTCCGTGGCTCTTCCGAAGTTGAACGCCTGTTCAGGATCAAGACGAGAGATAGGAACGTTCAGAGCTTTATAAAGCTTACGTTGGAAGTAAACGATATCGTCGATCTGTCCGAGGTTTTGTCCACCTGGAAGAGTAGTGATTTCTGTGCCCTTACCGCCTTCACGACGAGGTAGCCAGAAATCTTCGAGCATTGTCATGTGCTTACGGTCGTCGCGAATCTCTCCGGTTCCTGCATCGTACACTACCTTATTCTTAAAGCGAGTCATCACATCACGAAGATATTGCTCAGCTTTCATTTTAGGTAGGTTACCAACGTCGATGTAGAAGATACGACGTTCAGGTGCACGAGAGATACGATAGATGACCAATGAGTCTTCCATCGCCTTTAACTGGTTGAGTGGCTTAATTGCCTTCTGTAGATAACCAAGAACCATGTCACCTTTGACGTTGACAAGGCCAGAAGATACGTTGATAATGGAATCGACTGCTATCTTAATGCCTTGTGTAGTAGGATCTTGATAGTTAGGCTGAGTTGGTACTTTACCGAAACCATTCTCATTGTAGATATAGAACTCTTCGCCCGTCGCAGGAATAATGACGTTCGAATCCTTGGCAGCTTTTCTTTTCTTGTAAGTTTTGACTTTACGAAGCTTGCGAGGATCTACGTAGCGTAGTTCTTGAATGCCTTCGCGAGGAGCCTTCTCGTCAATCATTAAGTGATAGAATATTCTACCATCGACATACCACTTGCGGAAAATTTCATAGGCGTGCTGATTAAACTCGAGCAGCTCGAGCACTTTATCAAACTCATCGAGGATAAGTTTCTTGACTTTGTCTGGTTGCTTTAAGTCGTCAAGATTTAAAGATACGACTTCTTTCTTTGGATCAATAACAACAGCTTCGTTGATAATATCATCGACAGCAAGTTCGATGTCTGGATGCTGAGCCATCTCTCTATACTTCGAGACGAGCTCTGACTCGGTGCGAATGGCACCTTCCATATCAACATACTGGCCATAAGCTCCACCTTCGGCAAGAACAAGAGCTCCATCATCGTCCTGTTTTGGGGCAAATGATGGAAGCTCTTTTTCTTCTTGCTTTCTTTTAATTTCAAAACCAAATAACTCGGCCATGGGTTCTCCAATTTAAATAACGAAAAAGTAAAGGGAATGATTACCCTTTACTTATTAATCACCGCCGGCGTCGCCTGTGACACTGTCTCCAACATTCCAATAGTCGTACTGGAATGTAACTTGGAACAGTTCGATCTGATCGGTTGTAGACCAATCGAGTTCGATTGGGCTGATGTTGCTTGGGAAGATACCGTTGAAATCGTATGAACGAAGCTTCGATCCATCCTTAGCAAACTGAGTAACTGTCGCCTGTGACTTATAACGATTGATTTCTCTTACGTTACGTTGTAGACGATTGATAGCATTCGACCATTCTTCCATGGCGTTACGAATCAGGAAGTCTTCATCGTTGATAATCGTAACTGTCCATTCGGCGAATGTTCTATCACCAGCTAACTTCATTTGACGACCGAAGTAAAATACTGGAATGACACCGAGGTCAGAGCCAGGCAGTTGAGCTGCCTGACACATGAATCGGGTTTTTGCATCTCCAGAACTGTTCGCAGGATTAAAAATATCCACTTGGAACAGGTTTTGTCTTGCACCGCCGTAAGTTAGTTGGCTTCTCATTTCATTGATATTAAAAGCCATTTACTTTCCTCCTAGGTTTATTTTATTTATTAGAACTGGCCAGCGATTTCATTGAACTCGACACCAGATCTTACGGCGACGAAGTTTAGCTGAATGAAGTTGATCGACCTAGCAGGCTTGATGTAGATGTCTCCAACAAATCTATTACTGTCGATTACTTCAGCAGTATTGTTTGTTTCGTCACAAACCACGCGGAAATCAACGATTCCACGACGTCCTTGAACGTCACGTAGGTAAGGTTCTACAAGGTTTCTAAACTGCGATCTTGTGAATTCGTCATTGAATTCGAACAATGTAGAGTTAGAAGCTGTAGCGATCGCTTTTTCAAGAACGATGAACAGACGACGTACGTTGATACGATCGAATGCGCTTGTACGACCTAGAAGAGTTTTGTCTCCATAAAGAACTGTGCCTTGGCCTGGGAATGTCACAACTGGATTGACATCGTTCTTATATAGAAGATCTCTTTCAGATTTGCTTGGGCTGAAAGCAAGCTTTACAAGGTTCTTTACTTGGCCACGGGTGAAACCGGCCGGTGAGAACCAAGGATCTCTTACGCTATCGCTACGTGCAGTAATGCCTGCCATATCACCGTTCAGTGGAATGTAGCGATATACATCTGCATACTTATCGTACTGATACTTGTAACCAGAATCGAGGAATGCATATGAAGTATTACGCAAAGCATTTCTAAAGTCTACGATGTTCTGTGCTTGTTGGTTTTCTACGTTAATACCTACAACATCAGAATATGCAGGAGAAACGAATACTACGCAATCCTTACGAACTTCTGCAATGTTATCGATCAGATAGTTGGCTAGCTGAACGTCGTTAGTTCCGATTGCCTTACCTTGAAGAATAAGAGAAACATCGACTGTGCTTGCATCTGCAAAGAGATCATATGCAGAACCAAGAGCTGCCATCGACACTGTGCTTTCGTTAGCGCCGTCTGTACCACGAACGAACGAACGTGTGTAAGTTGTCGTGTTAGTAGAATTAGCAACGTTTGACAGAGTATTAGAAGCTGCACCATCACGATCGTTTGTAGCCCAAATCCAACGTGAGAAGTCGTTGATTGCAGTCTTATAGTAGTTAGTCGTACCGTCATCTTTCTTGGCATCTGTTGCACGTGAAAGGTTTTGGTAGATTTCAAGAACTTGACCAGGTGTTCCGCTGATCAGACCGTCTTCGTCAACTACAACAACTGAAACTTCGTCAGTAACAGTGCGACCTGCGTTTGTCATCGATGAAGATACACCAGGAGCAGACTCGACAACGTTGAAGTATTCCCATTGACGCTTCAATGAAGTACCGCTGAAGTTAGTTGACTTGTTCCATGTGGTATCGAAACCGATATTGAAGAAGATGTTCGTACCGTCATCGGCTTGTGCGCCTTCTGAAGTGACCTTCATGTTTTGCTTACCGATAGAAGTATTACCAACTTCGATATAATCGCCGACAGTGATCTTATCTTTGAGTGCGGTCACTGCAAGACGAGCTTGTGCAAGAGTAAGACCGAGGTCAGTCGCTGATTGTTTTGTAAAATAAACAACCGAGTTGGCTGCGCCATTCGAGATGGCAACGTTTGCTCCACCAGATGTTAACGAGAGAGTAAAGCCGGTTGTATTCGCTCCAGTAATGAAGTACGATGTACCTTCTGATAAACCTTGAATGCTATTCGCAGTCGAAGAATTTCCCTTAGCATACCATACTGTATCACCGTTGGTGAACAGCGTGTTTGCTGTTGCAAGCGAGATGAAGTTGGCTGATACGCCGTTCGAACCGACTGCACGAGCACCTGCAGAAGCAGCTACACGATCGGCGAAATCATCACCTGACCACACGAAGACAACGTTAGCAGTGTTGCTGCCTACGGCGATCGACATAGTGGCACTTGTAAGATCAGCAAGAGCATATGTGTTTGCAGTTGTTGAACCCCAAGTGGTATTAGTTTCGAATGTAACTGTTTCGGCATATTGTGTTGCGCTATCGCACATCGAAACCTTCAGCGAGTTACCGAGTGCACCAGGATAACGAGCTACGAACTCTGTTCCTGTAAATGCTGTGTTCGTTGCACCTTTGTTTTCGAACTCTTCTGAGTTGCGAATAACTACGTTTGATGCAACAACTGCAGCTGTATTACCAGCATAAGCAGAAAGTGTCGTAGCATTAGCAAAGAATGAAAGAAGTGCTGAAGCGCTTGCGGTTGCTGCCTTTGAAATTGTAATAGCGCTGTTAGTTACTGCTGTTACAAAAGTATCTTCTGCAATGCCATCACCTTGTACGCGAAGTCCAGCTGTAAGACCAAGAGCAGTACCATTAGCGGCAAGCGATACGTCACCGTCAAGAGTAATAGTTGAAGTGTTTGCAAAACCTGTTGTGGTCGCAGCACGCGAAACATACAGAGCATTTCCATAAGAAAGGAAGTTTGCAGCCGTATAAAACGTTTCGTAGTTGTCTGAAGTTGGTTTACCGAAGCGATTTGCGAGTGTATTTTCTGAATCTACAAGAACAAACTTTCCTACTGGTCCCCAACGAAATACTCCGCCGAAACCACCGACCGTAGTCGCAAGTGCCGGAACAGTTGTTGTAAGATCAATTTCAGAAACATTAATTCCTGGGCTGACTTGAAACGCCATTGTTATCTCCCTTTAAAGGTTAGTCATATAAGTTGCATTTGCTTTATTTATAACTTCATTAAATTAGGGGATTTATCTATAAAAAAGCGTGGACTTCTGATATTTAATCTTTCCCTAGCATCTTGTAAATTTTCAGATAGTAGTTTGTCATAATCTTCTGCAAGTAAGAACTTAGCTTTTTTACCATTTCGATATGCTTCGTATAACATTTTAAGATGTGTAGGTGTAAGATTTCTTAATCCTAATGGTCCTCCTACATTAAAAAGAATAGTCAAACTAATAGTCAGCCAACTTAAAGCTCTTGTTTGAGCAAACGAAAACATAGTAATGCACATTTCTCCATCTACTGTTGTTGGATAACCAGTAAGAATATGCCAAATATCATGAGTATCCCTATAACGTCTAGCCATCCAACTATATGGGTGTTTGGCTTCAATCCACTTGTCGTTTGTCTGTCTTCGGCTGACTTTTACTACATTTATTTGTTGTTCTTTAAACTTTTCATAAGAAACTCTTCCAACAGAACCTTCTGGACGATCACAAAGTGTAGGAATATAGCTTGAAATTTCTTCATTACTAAAAGCCATTTCTCCGCCGAGTCGAGATTCCAGCATCTTTTTATATGTATACTTCAGAGAAGGTCCACTTCCATATCTAACTACTTGAGCAATAAAAATCAATCCGTTTGTAGGATGTGATAACGCTGGCTTCAATGCTCTTAACATGCGTTTTATATCAAAATTATAATCATCCATATCAAAAGTTCCCCTCAAAGAATCCCATCTTCTTGGCAACCCAGAAATCATCTTTTGGTCCACCATCGAAGAGTGATTCGTTTACTTCTTCATCGTGTTGATCGTCGCCTGTACTCATGAGTCCAAATGGAAGCATCTGCTGCTCAAGCATCTTCTCATTCTGTTCGTAAATTTGCATACGAATATCAATATTCGTAATTTCTTTCAGATAAGGCTGCGTAGTCAACCAAGCAAAGAGAACACAACACATGGCCATGTCATCGTTACCGTCTTCTGCTTCGTATGACTGGTTGCCTTTCAAACTATTCTTGAGCGAGAAGCGAGTCAACTCATAGATAGTGTCATAGTCATAGATCAAGAACTTATCAGATTCGACGAGAGTCTTGAGTGTGGCACAGCCAACTCGTTTCACCTGCTTCGTAGTCTTGACACCATAGTGAGTCGTCGTAGCAAAACCGCCTGACAGACTTTGACCCGTTCTGCCGTTATTTGCAGTCACGAGAACGCCGTCATACTCAAGATCGTAGTGCAAGATGTCAGCTACTTGTTGACCAATATCGTTTGTTTCGACAAGAACAAGAGCATCGTTATATTTGATGGCCGCATTATAGATGATGTTCGGATAGATCATCGGCGATATCAGGTTATTTCGATATGCTGCTACTTGTCGATAAGGCATCGTCGATACGTTGACGACAATGAAAGCAGAATAGTCGGCTCCGGCTCCGCGAGAAGTATCAACTACGATAGCATAAATTGTATCTGGCTCTGGCTCTTCGTAGATCTTGAGTCCACCGTCTGCCTGTGCAATCGGATGTTTATAGACCATATTACGAAGTTTGGTAGGATGGATCAGAGTGTTCGAAGATCCAAGGAACTCGCACTCATATTCCTGTCTGAACTGTTCTTCAGACGTATTACTGATCGTCTGTTCTCTCCATGCTTCGTCACGGCCAGGAATCTGTGACCAGTGAACGTCGACACGAGCATAAGCATTTCTACCTTCTTCGGACTCGGTCCAAATGCGGTAAAACATATTCATACCATTTGGAGTCGATGTGACCAGAACCTTCGAACTTTGACCAGATGAAATGGTAGGATAAACCGACGCGAAGAACTCGTCTTGAATGTTGGTCGGAACGAAGGCAAACTCGTCGAGGTAAACCATGTTCTGAGACGTACCACGAATAGCAGATGATGAAGTAGCTGAGGCAAGGATTTCAGATCCGTTCTCAAGCTTAATGTTACCCTTATTCCATTCAGTCACACCCATCTGAAGCCACTTCGGAAGATGCTCAAACATTAACTGAATACGACCAAGGATTTCTCGCGCTTGTCTGTCTTTGTTGGCCAGAATAGCGATCGAATACTCTTCGTTGAATACAATCTTCCAAAGTAAGTAAGCGGCAACAGTAGTTGTCTTACCAACCTGGCGAGGCATCTTACAGATAACGAATCGATTGGCTTCGAAGGCGAGGATCATTTCCTTCTGGAATTCCCAGAGCGGGAACATGATCAGACCCTTATCGATGTTGACGATCTTACAATAAGTTAAGATAAAGTAGATCGGATCCTCAGAGCACTTAATGTACTCTGCGACTTGTTCGGGAGTATACTCGACCTTTGTGTCTGCTCTTTTAAGTCTCGGATTCCCGAGATAGTTTTCACTCGCCATCTTTGTGCTGCTTCAGATATTTCTGTAACTCTGCTGTCGAGCCGACGAAGAGATTGTTTGTGACTTGCTGAGGAGAAGCCGAAGGATCGTCTTCCATGATCTTCTTCTTTTTTGCCTGAAGATCGACTAAGTCTTTGCTTGCTGCCACCATGGTATTCATCATGGTTGCCAAGACTTCATATGCTCGAGGATGCTGACTTTGTTTGGCCACATCCATTAGATCAAAGAGTGCTTCTTGACCCTTATTGATGACTTCCATCATGTTCTCGCGAGCATATTCAAAGTCTACCGAGACTTGAGTGCTCATCTTCTTTTCGATCACAGCTGGTAAGTTATCGCCAGAGGCGATGTTTAAAAATTTATCAAGTTCATTGCTCATTAGATATTCTCAGTAATTGTATTGATAATGCTATAGTTATCCGTGCTCTTAATATCTTCATATGAAATACTTAAAGCAGTGTTGGTAGTAGGTTGTCCGTTCGCAGTAAGTCCAGGTCTCGAAGCCACGACTATTGTATTGGCGGTATTATCGGTGTTTCCTGTCTCGACATCTTCTGGAAGTCTGAACGTTGTTTCTGCGAGTTTGATTAATTTTGATTTCTTCGTTGGTCCATACAAGTAACCTTTCATCGTAAAGCTAAGCGTCCAGATCAGTGCTCTTCTTTGTTCAAAGCTACCTTCATATTCATCTTGAGAAGTGATACTATTTAGAATGATAGGAATGTCTCGTGGGCCATCGACTTCAGGAACAAGATTGACACTCACTGTAAAATCAGGAGTAAAGTACGGAACTATTTGCTCTACGATACGAGTGCCATCTTCAGCATTCTTGACCAAGATGTTCATCTCGAACTGCATGTCATATGGAACAGGTTGATACTGATATTTGACTTCGTCGTCTGTGCCTGCATTAGTAGATTGCTTCGTCAGTTTATTCAGAGTATTCAACTTACGAGTAGGATCATACTCCATGGTCGTCATTTCGAAAGAAATACGAGGAAGAATGATACCAACTTGATTATCGAGTCTTGGACTTTGCTCGAGTCTTGAAAGCACTTTGTCTTTTGGACCGTATGTCAAAGGAACTTTCAGCGTCTGAAGCACTTCTCCGGCATTGCTCAAGCGATTAATATAGATATCGTTAAAGACAGTTCCAAATACGATGATGTATTTTCTTAAACTGTCATGATTCCATGTTCTTCCAAACATTATACTTGTCCCTCACTAAACGGATCGATTTGTGTCCAGTCAAGGATGCTGTCGCCGCCTGTCTCAAACTCCATATTATCTTCGAATGCATCTCCGGCTTGTGTGCCAAAATCATAGCTGCCTTGTATAATAGGATTTCCTTCTTGAGTAACCAGAAGTAAACCGTCATTCGTCAAGATTCCAAATTCGTCGAGGCTGAGGCTGCTTAATTTCTCAATGCTATCAATGGCTTCAATGCCAGTATTTAACTGCTCGCTGCTGTATTCAAACATCTCGCAAACGAGATCATACATTTGAATGGCGCCCATCTGATAGAAGACAGGAGTTTTATTGACGTATTTGACATACATCAAACGATCTGCCATGGCAAGATAAATGAGATCGCCTTCTTGAGGACGATCGATCATTTCTACTGAGCCAATCTCATTCATAAAGTTACGAACGGACACGGTAAATGTAACCTGATCTCTGATTTCAAGACCAAACTTCGACAAGAATTGTCCGTCACCTTCATAACTCTCATAGCTACGAATATACATGTCAATTAAGTAAGAACTGTTGTACTGTGATAATGCATCTTCTTCGTAGATTTCGTCTTTTTCTACGAGTGTACGAGGACAGTAGAATACATCATGCCCATAAATTTGAATAGACTCGAGAACCAGATCTTCAATTAAGACCTGCTCTTGGCTATTTGTAAAGTTGTTGAAATAGAAATTGGTCGACATGTATTATCCAATCATATCGAGAACCGGCAGAGAATAAGAAGAAATCATCTCGTCTTCGAGTTTTTTTCTTTCGGCCACAGCATCATCATAAATTTTCTCTCCGTTGAACTGCACTCCTCCAGGTAAAGTCATGCCTGTAAACTTCGTAAGGTTCGAACCCCATTGCTCTTTGATCAGAGTCGTAGCATAGTTCTGAAGCCAACGATCGTTATAAGCATCTGTCCATGTTTCTGGATCAACTACTTCGTAAGCTTCGACGAGTAAGAATTCGCCGACAGCAACTGTATTCCAATCCATATCAACGTGTAGTCGATCTTTATGGCGAGAATAACGAATCGGCTGTTTACCGACAAGAAGCTCGTTCATCAGAGCAAGATGTTCCATCACCATGTAGTATGGAACAAGCGATACGTTAGTCAGAGTATAGAGGTCGTTCAGTGCGATCTGATAGCGAATATTAAAGAGGTCGTCAGAACGAATCGAAGGATCACCCATCGAGAAGATGCTGACAGCGCCAATGATATTCTCTGGAAGAGTGATATACTTGTTTGTTACGTCAGTTGACGTGATAGCATGCTTGTAGTATACTCTTTCAGAACCATCAAAGTGATAGTCATACCAGTAACGTAAAGCTTCGTCAACACGATCATCTACCTGATCTTCGTCGACATTGATCTCAATGACTGGTTTGCCGAGTTTACGAAGGCAATACTCTTTAAATGTTGCTTTTGTAGTAGGAATGGCCATCGAATACCTCTTTATTATATTTATGTGTCTGGCTATTTATAAGCCGTATAAATACAACGAGTACAGCATGAGGACTTGAAATATTATGAACTTAGACTTGATGATTATCGATAACTTCTATATTAATCCCGACGCGGTCAGAGCCTTTGCTCTTACACAAGACTTTAGCGTCACAGGCAACTATCCAGGAAAACGAACACCTTCGTTCATGACACAAGATGTCAAGGACTGCATTCAGCATTGGATGAATCCGATTGGAAAGATTACCAATTGGCACGAAGACTCGGGTTACACTGGTGCTTTTCAATACGCTACTGCTTCAGATAGAACGTGGATCCATTGCGATCATACGAGTATGTGGGCTGGTGTATGTTACTTGTCACCAGATGCACCACATACCGCAGGCACAGGAATGTTTCGACATAAAGAAACAGGCGAGTATCGAGCTCCAACAAACGAACACGAGGCATATGACTATACCAAGTGGGATAAGATTGATATTGTAGGCAACAAATACAATCGATTGATTCTTTATAGCGGCGATCTCTTCCATGCCAGCTTAGATTACTTCGGTAAAGATCTATATGATGGTCGTCTGTTTCAAACATTCTTCTTTGATACGGAGCAAGCGCGATGAAAGTTTGTAAAGTAATATGGTCGACGAATCGTCTCGAGTATCTGATTCCTACACTCAAATCTCAGCGAGACATGTTAAACTTTGAAGGTTGTGAAGTCGAAGGCATCTTTATCGACGACATGCCAAAAGGTCGTCATGATGGCACGATGTTCGAGTTGGCCAAGAATTTTGGCTTTACTGAGATCTTCTTACATCAACAGAATATGGGTTTGCCATACGTATGGAATAGAACCTTCGAACTGCTAAGAGAACGAGATTATGACTATGTGTATCTGTCAGAAGATGATGTGACATTCAACTGTCCGATTCGAATGCTCGACATGACTCAGATCTTACATGATTATCGTAACGTTTCTCAGGTATGTTTGACACGACAGAAATGGTATGACTTTGAAGAGGAAACGCAGGCTTATGAAACAGACATTACACTTGGAAAATACCGTGGCGAACTTTCTGAGGCATATTTTTGGAGTTTGGCAAGTGTTTTTCCGCGCGCCATAGTAGATCTTCCTCATGCCGAATCAGTAGGCGAGAAGAACTTGAGCGAATATGTTGTAGCAAAATCATTGCAGCAACTTGGTATGCAGACATGTAAGCTGAAGACCGAAGAAGGCCATAACATTGTCAATCATATCGGTGAGTATAGCATCGGTAAGCGAGCTGAACCAGGAGATCCTCGCTACGAAGACTTTGCAGCATACGATCCTGAAACAAAATACAGTTCTCGCCATGGAACTAAGTGGACTTAAGGCTACACTCATCCCAGAAATTAATCAATATACTTTTACGAGATCCTCGTTTGACTTCGTTGATCCAATGATAGTATCGACTGCCCTCGAAGTATAACACTGCGCCTTCGAAGGGTTGAAAAGATTCGTGCGTATATTTGAGCAACTCTTCTTTTAAATCTACTGGATCGTTGAGTTCTTTTTCATAGTCTAACCAACTTCTTTCAGAGATGCAGAATTCTCCGCCTTCAAGATCAGTTGCCTCTAAATAACATGCGATGGTGATTGGAGACATCAGTTCTTCTGGTTTTAATTGTTCTCCAGCATCAATTCTATAACGAAGCTTCTCATTAAAGTCCACGTGAGGCCACAGATCTCCAGAACCTTGTTGAGACTGATACCAATATTCGATGTGAGTTTTATTACAGTTAAACTGTTCTCTATCGAGAAACTCGAGTACAGCTTCGTCTGTTGCGTTCATAGCCTCGTTACGATCAAAGTAATGCATTTGCGTAGGACTATTTAAACCTTCAAGCAATCTTAGGCGAACATCTTCGTCGACAGTAGATCTATGAATAATCCTCGAGTTTCCATGGTACATTTTCAAATCTTTCAAAAATATATTTAACTGCAGTCACGTTCTTCGAAGATTTGCCAAAAGTTTTCAAGAAAGCGTCTGGTATTTTCTTATACGGAGAAGCATTGATTTTGATGTCGCATTCTGCCGGCAGATGAGAAATCTGCAACTCATCGCATATCTTATTGATATTGTCTTGAGTAAAAAAATCTTCATAGAAGAAATAGAGCGGATTGGCAAAAACATTGTCTAGAGCTTCTATCGTTTCTCTATATTTGCATGACATAAAATTAGTCATCACAAACTGTGAAGCTGTCGATTTAGTTGAAATCTTACCTCCTCCGAGAGAATTCCAAGCGGACCAAGCTCTGCGAATAGGATCTCGCATAATATAAACTGGCACTACTTCGATATCATATTTTAGTAAGCCATTCTTTACGAGTCGAAAAACGTTTTCGCTCGAGCCTTCATAGTGTGTGAAGTCGCCTGTCACTTGATTTACACTTGAAACTGTTCGAAAGAAAGACTCTATATCTTTTCTATATTCGTCTACGTCTTCTAAGATAGGAACCAAATCATCTCTCTGAATGATATTGAGTTCTTTTCCCATATCATAGAATTCTGGGTGGTTTCGAAAATAATCATATAACCAAGTAGTGCCAGCTTTCTCGGCACCTACATTCAATAGAAACTTCATAGATTTAGTAATACTTTTATATTTGTAAAACCTTCTCCAAATCCTAAAGTTTCTTCTATAACTTCATAATCTCCGGCATTTGCTCGGCGTTTAATAATTTTATGCATAACAGAATTTGTAGGAATATTTCTAAAAAGCAATTTAGTTATACCATTATCTCTTTGATATTGATTTTGTGAGGCACGAGTCTGTTCTGAATAAAGCCAATTTCTTGAACCATTTTCATCTGCAGCTGCAAGTGAATGTCTTCCATCATGAGTATCTCCATCTATAATATATCCGCATACTAGTGCCATGACTTTATTAGTATCAGTATCTACAGATTTGGCCATAAAATACTCATCATTTGGGCTATGAGCATTTAAACCGGGCCACTCATTATTAATCCCACTCGTAATGATTTCTATGATTTTAGCCTTTCTTTCTTCACCCGTAAGAGAAGAATCTGCTGGCCAATTTACATCGATAGCATCTCTTGATCTCTCGTATAGATCATCGAAATCGACTTCTGATAAGTCATTAATTGTAGTAGTTACGATATTCATCTTTTAACCCTTTTTGTGCCTACTGCATTGGCAACATAATCGAGCCAGCCTTCTCCGCTCGTGTCTGTTGCATGATTGTGATGCCAGTCATGATGATGTTCTCCACCTGTTAATATTCCATACCACCATGACATTCTTTTTGGTCCATTTTTATCATGATTCAGAGTAGATATTGAAAGTGTAAACAAAGAAATCCCTGTAGGAACTACAAACAAAAACAAGAATGCTTCGAGAGATACAAAAAGTAGTAAGAATGGAATAAGAAGTAGAGGCCAATAATAATCATGATAGAACATCGTAATCTTGTTTTTACTTAATCTGATAATAGTTCGAAGATCTCCGGACTGACGATTTACCCAAAAGAGTGGAAACATAGCTTTCCATCCAAGATACTTAGGAGAATGCGGATCTTTCTCTGTATCCATGTATTTGTGATGATTAACATGCGCCGCGCAAAAGTCTATTGGTGAAGAGATACTTCCATAAAATCCAAGACCAGTACAAATAAACTCTACGATAGGATGCATCGTATGTGTTCTATGCCCGTGAATTCGATGATAAGTTACCACAGATCCAACACAACGCATAAGGAAAAACATGACTACGGAAGCTAATACCCATGGCCATGAAAAATATGTTATGGTTGCCCATACTGCGATGATAGGCATCGCTAGTTGTAATACAAATAGATGATACGTTCTATCTACGCTCCTTAAGAACATCGAGCATTGCTTTCTTTATTGATAAGTTTTCTTAGATATTTATCTAAGATATCATTCTTCGTCTTCACTCATAAAAAGAGTTTTAGGCAATTTTACTTTCTTCTTTGGTTTCTTCGAAATAGCAAGGATATCAACTTTACCAGGAATGACATCAAGACTATAAGTCTTTGCGCGATCTTCAATTTCCAAATTAATAAAATCTACTCCGAATTCCTTGTGAAACTCAAGAAGAAGATCTTCTCTACACGCTTCGAGATATTGCTTCCATCTCCACACACCAATTTCAGCAAGAATTTCTCTTCTACGAGCAGCTTTTGCATCTTCTGGAGGAGTTTTCGTATGCCAATTCCCGGTGTTCTCAAGATGATATGATACTATCTTACTATGATGAAACATCTTATATCCAGCAGCATATGACATCATCGTCATCATGATTTCTTCTCCTGTAAAGAAGATCTTTGGATCTAAACCGACTTCATCGATCCAGTCGGTATGCGTAAAGAAGTTTCCGGCCATAATATGAAACGCCGGACGAGGCATATCAGTTGATGGAATCTGATCTCCGTGAACATCTGGAATAAAATTATAAGGATCGATAGTGTAGTACTTGACTTGACAAGCATCATATTCATCATGACGAGGATAAGTTTTAATCTCGCCATCTACTTCTTCTATTGAAAATGATTTGCATGATCCAGTGATGATTACTTTATTTGTTCCAGCCATATCCATCGCTCTCTTATAATCTTCCACGAGAGAGCGATCCCAATTGAGATCGTGTAACATATGAGAGTCAACTTGATAGATGAAGTCGTACTCGTTTGTCAAGTTTAGCATATTAATATATCTTGCCCAAACACAACCATCGGAATATTCAGGATCGATTCTTTTATAGATGACATCATCTCTGCTTACGAGTACAGGTTCTGTACAAGCCAAAGAATCCTCATAACGCGTCTGTTCAAAGATCGAATAGACTACATTGTTTCTATTTGATTTGGTTTGCATCATACTCTTGATAGTATGAGGAAGTAAAGGATCTTGGTACGAGCATACTGAAACAAAAATGTTCATTGTTTATTCTCTTCTTTTTGCATATTAAATTTCTTTTTCACTCCCATAAACTTTCGATAGTATTGCTTATCGTCACCAGGAATGAGATTTGTAGTTTTATCTATCATCTCATCAGTAGCAGGACCAACAGAAGCAGTGATATCCTTATTGAGAAAAGGAATCACGTGTAACAAAGGATCTCCTGCCTTAATATGAACATTACATTCTCTCTTCGGCATACAGATGAAGTTTGTGATATGAAAGTTTTTATAATCTACCAAACCCGGGGTTACATATAAATCTTCAAGGAAAGTAGAATGATAGAATGCAGGCATTAACAACGCGCTGATGTTTTTTTGTGTAAAGATTTTCCAAGGCGATGGAAACAAGATTGCAGTAGGATTAATTCCAATCGGAGTAAATGCGCCTTCTACAAACTTTTCATCCATCTTCACGCCATTGTCAAAACCACGATCTCCTCTTGGGCCTCTATCACCCAAATACCAAGAAGTGCCAGCTTTATTTGCCATGATATGAATGTCTACCCAAGCTGGAATGATATACCCAAATTGGGCATAATCTAAAATTCCAGGACAGTATGGCATCAGATGTTTGCCATACTTGTCTTGTTGGACTTTACGAGTATTTGTTGGAACGTCAACGGCGCGTTCGACAGAAAAGTTATGATAAGATAACTTTTTAGTGTCTACGAATTGAATATCTTTCTTTGGTTTTAAAAAAGAAAACAGATCTTTCATTTTCTTGGTACTCTCAGTTCTTTTGTATATACACCTCGGCGTGTGTTTTGCATCTTCGATATGAGATTGATCAAGTGTTGTTCTGGTTCTTTCATATCTCTTACCGTAGGCTTTGATGGGATAGCATCGCGCTTAATTGGAATTGCGACTATCAATGGAGTTCCAGCTGGTAGAAGTACGTCAGCATTTGGAGTATGCCAGATTGCAGGGAAATTGACTTCCTTTGGATACGTATCAGTATCGACTAATCCTGACAGACAAGTAAAATGACTTTCAAAGTTATTAATCGGTGCTACGAAAAGAGTAGACCAACCCGGAGCAGTCTTTACGATCCATGGATTGACAAACTTGAGAGGAGGCGCAGGAAATCCTGGAGCAGATCTTTCTCCCAGTTGTCGAATGTCATGAAACTCACATACGTTGATCTGTGGAGAAGATGTCACTTCAATCGTACTGCAATCGTGATTTGATCTGACTGTCAAGTCGCCGATAAGAGGAATAACATAACCTAATGACATGGCGTCTATCATTGGCATACATTTTTTTGCAGTAAAACTGTGTGATCCAGACCAGTCACGATCATTATTCCCATCTGTAATAAGAGGAGGAATTCTCTTATACCAATCGGGTATATGTTTAGCTGCAGGTTTTGGTTGCGGCAATGTAGCTACATCATCACGATGGCAATAAAACTCAATGATAGGTTTCTTCTTAAAAGGATTCCAACTCAACATTCTCTTTCACCCATTACCCATGCTACAAGACTCTTACGAGTTCCTGACGTAATTGGCTTCACTCGATGCGGCATCCATGAAGCGAAGAATACGATATCACCTTTATTCGGTTTAAACGAAACTTTGTCTTCAAAGTTTCCGTTGTTTACAATCTCTAACTCTCCACCTTCATATTCACTTGGATCCGAAAGAAGTAGAGATGCAGATATCTTTCTTATATATTTCTGCCAACCGAACTCGACATCCCAGTGCCACGTATAGTGTTGATTTGGTCCGTACTTTGTGTATTGAAAAGCTTCGACGCCTTCGATGTCATACATAAAATTATCGTAGTTTACGACAGAAACGATTCCTGACATTCGCTGAAATAACCAATCGCTGTGTTGATCATGGTGTATCCATGAGATATCTGAATCTCGCGTTTCAGCAGGAGCTGGAGCATTCTTATCGAGCCCAACTTGACCTTTTTCAAATTGTTGAAGTTTTTCTAAGTCGATAATCATATCGACTTCTTCAGGAGTAAATCCTCCTGTCCATACAGCGAAGCAGTTCAATTGTTTCCCATACTTAGGGATATTATATGGCATAGTAAATCCTTATCAAATCACTTATTCAATGGTAATATCTATATATCCTCCGGGCGCTACAGTTACCGAATGCGTAGCTCCGTCGGGATAAGCATAGTAACTTGCCGTCTGACTATTTATTACTGGTGCAGGTGTGCCCCCAGCATTTGATCCTGGGAAAGTAATACCAAGCGTATTCGATGGATTTCCAGGAACAGCTGGAGTTGGTGTATTAAAGTTCTGAGGACCGTTGGTAGCAGGGTTAAAGTTCTGAGGCCCATTGTTTGCAGGATTGAAGTTTTGTGGACCGTTGGTAGCAGGATTAAAGTTTTGTGGACCGTTAGTAGGTGCATTGTAGTTTGCTGGACCGTTTGCTACGTTAAAGTTTTGTGGACCGTTTGCTACGTTAAAGTTCTGTGGACCATTAGTCGGTGCATTGAAGTTTTGAGGACCATTGGTAGCTGGATTAAAGTTTGCAGGCCCGTTAGTCGCAGGGTTAAAGTTCTGAGGACCATTGGTTGGTGCATTAAAGTTTTGTGGACCGTTGGTAGCAGGATTGAAATTCTGAGGACCATTTGTAGGTGCATTAAAGTTTTGAGGACCTCCAGTCGGAGCATTGTAGTTTGCTGGACCGTTTGCTACGTTGAAGTTTTGAGGACCGTTAGTAGGTGCATTGTAGTTTGCTGGACCGTTTGCTACGTTGAAGTTTTGAGGACCGTTGGTAGCAGGGTTAAAGTTTTGAGGGCCATTAGTCGGTGCATTGAAATTCTGAGGACCGTTCGTTGCAGCGTTAAAGTTTGCAGGACCATTACTCGCCGCATTGAAGTTTGCTGGGCCGTTGCTAGCCGCATTGAAGTTTGCTGGACCATTTGAAGGAGCATTAAAGTTTGCAGGACCATTCGAAGGCGCGTTAAAGTTCTGAGGCCCAGGAGATGGAGCATTATAAAAAGCCGGTGTATATCCATATTTTGGACTGACAAATGCATTGGTAGCTTTATTGCCCGGAGTAGCATTATAATTGCCTGTGCCGGTACCTGGCACGACATTATAACCTACCACGTTACCTGGAACGACGTTATATCCTGCCACGTTACCTGGAACGACGTTATATCCTGACACGTTGCCTGGAACAACGTTAAACGTACCAGTGGAATTTCCTGGCACAATATTAAAAGTGCCAGTTCCAGGACCAGGAACTTTATTAAACGTACCTGTTCCTGTTCCAGCAACGATGTTAAACGTACCTGTTCCTGGGAAAATGATGTTGTAACCAGAGATATTACCTGGAACTTTGTTAAAGGTGCCAGTTCCTGGGAAAATGATGTTGTAGTTAGCAATATTTCCTGGTACGATATTGAAAGTACCAGTGGCATTACCAGCTACAATGTTAAATGTACCAGTCGCATTACCTGGAACGATATTGAAACTAACGCCAGTGCCAGGAACTTTGTTAAACGTACCGGTCGCATTTCCTGGAACGATGTTAAACGTACCAGTGGAATTTCCTGGCACAATGTTAAAGGTGCCAGTTCCAGGACCAGGAATGATGTTATACACACCGGTTCCGGGGAATATGATGTTGAATGTACCGGTCTGAGGAAAGATAATGTTGTAGTTGGCAATATTTCCGGGCACGATGTTGAAAGTACCAGTCGCATTACCAGGTACGATATTGAAAGTGCCAGTGGCATTACCAGGAATTACGTTAAACGTTCCAGTGGCATTACCTGCTACAATGTTAAAGTTGCCGGTTCCAGGACCAGGAACGAGTGCAGTTCCTGTGCCACCTCGGCCAGAAACAAGAACGCTGTTTCTACCATAAGGAATCGCGATGTTTCCTGGACTGTTAAACTTAGTCGTTCCAGTTCCAGCTCCACGCCACGTTTTCTCTAATGTAAACTTTGAACCACCACCAATACTCATTATGCGGCGCCCTTCACCGTCAGAGAAACAATCCAAGAAGTACCGCCGTCATAAGTCATAAGTGACCAGATGTCGATAGCATTCGCAGTTGTCGTTGCAGGAGGAGCAACTCCTCCAGGATACTTCGATCCTGTAGGCCATGTGATCGTACGACCTCCTGTTGCATCTTGCTTCGCGGCGATCGTTCCTGCCCACATTCTTGTAGCCGGTGGAACACCTGTTGGAGAGATGGTTGTATTTCCAGTAAGTGTAAGATCCCAGAAGTTAGAAGCAACACAGTTAAGAGTGTATGTTCCTGTGACAGCTGTATTCGAGACTTCAGATTCGGTGTAACCTGTCAGAGTTGGATTCGTGATGTTGTTGTTTGCCATCACAAGGTTTGCTGACAGTGTAGTTAGTCCGCCTGTAACACTGAATGCGCCGTTGTAAGTAAGCGCTCCAGTTCCAGCTCTACCAAGTTTAGTGGTGCTATCAGCATTACCAAATACGATATAACCGTTGTTAGCAGATTGATTGCCGCGAATAGAGACAGTATCGGCCTGATTAATGTCACCGAACCACGCGTCATCACCGATGCCAATATTTGTTCCAGAACCATTATTAGCAGTAGTTATTCTATCAAAACTACCAACGCTCGTAACGCTAATGTTTCCAGTAATCGTAGTGTTACCAGCGGCAAGTGTAGTGATACCGCTTACTGCTTGGGCGGCACTTGTAGACTGAATTGCAGTTGTTCCAATAAACAACGAAGGCAATCTTGCAAAAGGAAGTGTGCCTGTACTGATATTTGTAGCATCGGTATAATAAGCTGCAGCTTGTCCACCAAGATTCGTCGCATTGTTAGCAGTTTGACTGAATGCCGTAGAATTGATCGTAGAGAATACCGTGGCATTACCAGCTTTTAATAAGCTGACTTGCAAGTTTGCATACGAAAACGATGCGTCGGCGACGTTGATCGTATTATTATTTGCAACAGCCGTTTCATCTCCATATGTCGACATGAGGATGAATTCTTTTGTATCTGGACTACGAACAAGACCAGCATGATTTGTTGTATTACCTGATCCACTATAGTGACCAGTGAATCCAATCCAAAGCAAGTCGCTCGGGTTATTCACAGCTAATTTAATCAGAGGATCGGCAACAGAAAGAGTTTGTACGTTAGTTGAAATCAGGTTACCAGTAATTGTAAGGCTTCCACCGACTGACACTGAACCAGTAAACGAGCCATTCGCAAAAGTTGGAGAATCTGTTGTTCTCAGATTTTGATCCATACGATATGGAAGACGTGCTTCGGCAAGAGTGCCGTTGTTTGCATTCGAAGCATTCGCTGCAAATGCGATAGCATTCGTATAAGCGGCGGCAGCGTTGGCTACCATTGCAGTATTCGCAGTTCCAATCTTCGTATCAGTATATGTGACACCGTTACTATATGCAGAACCTGCGGCAGTGAGTGCTGTTTGAGCGTTTGTATTGGCAGTGATAGCCGCATCATATGCAGTCTTCACGTTATTTGCTACTGGAATCAATGTAATCGAAGTATTATTGATCGCATCAACTGTTGGAAGTCTAGCAAGTGCTACAGTACCAGAAGTGAGATTGGTCGCATTGGCAGCAATGGCAATTGCATTGGTATATGCAGCTCCCGCATTCGCGACCATTGCCGTATTTGCTGTTCCGATCTTCGTATCTGTGTAAGTTACCGCGTTTGAATATGCTGAAGTTGCTGCGGTCTGAGCGCTAGTTGCACGAGTATTAGCATCAATCGCTGCATCATAAGCTGTCTTGACAGAGTTGGCAGAAGCTGCAGCAGTCGGCGAAGTATTCGATACTGAATCGACAAGAAGTGTTGCGCCTGCTACAGTAGCATTTGCTGATGGAAGGCGCGCGGCGTTAACTGTACCAGAAGTCAGATTGGTTGCATTCGCAGCAATTGCGATAGCATTCGTATATGCTGTGGCAGCATTTGCAAGAGCAGAAGCGGCATTTGTATTTGCAGTAATAGCAGCGTCATAAGCAGTCTTCACATTATTAGCCACTGGAATCAGTGTAATCGAAGTGTTATTGACTGCGTCGACTGTTGGAATACGAGCAATGTTTACTGTACCAGAAGTCAGATTCGTGGCATTCGCTGCGATAGCAATAGCGTTAGAGTATGCGTTTGCTGCCTTATTATCAGTATACGTTACACCGTTACTATAAGCCGTTGCTGCTGCAGTTCCTCCAGCCGTATTGGCGGCGATCGCAGCATCATAAGCAGTTTTTACCGAGTTGGCAGAAGCTGCTGCGGTAATAGAAGTGTTTGTTACTGAGTTAACAAGAATGACTGCGCCCGCTGTCGTATCATTCGCTGATGGAAGACGTGCAGAATTCACAGTACCTGAAGTAATATTCGTGGCATTCGATGCATACGTTTCTGCATATGTTCGAAGATCAGAAGCAGAGTTGCCACCAACTGTAGCAGCATTTACAGAAGTAAGTGATGCGCCGTTACCAGAAAAAGCGGTAGAGTTGATGAAGCTGGATACTGTAGTATTTCCGATTGCGATCACCGAGGTATTGACTGTGACACCTCGAACATAGATCGAATTGTTAGTCGTGTTTAAACCTACAACCGCAAACATGCCTGTTCGTGACATCTGTCCGTAATCTGCATAGGTTACATTAGCGACAACATATGTCTTCGATGTAATCAACTCATCATGAGATATCTCGGCGTAATAGGTGTTCCCGGTTTCAGTCAAACTATCAGTGATTGCGAGCTGTGTTCCGGTCAAAGTGGCAACATCATTCGCTTGTGAAACTGTTAAGTTACTTGTTGAAATGTTAACAGTGTTTGTAACATTCAGCGCAACAGATACGTTCACTGTCGCAGGAAGACGATTCAGAGAAAGCGTTCCAGTTGTGAGATTGTCGGCATTCGCAGCGAAGGCAACAGCATTATTATATGCATTTGTCGATGAGCCTGTCGCGACTGCTACGGCATTACCGTAAGCATCTGAGGCTTTACCGTCTGCATAGTTCACGCCGTTAGCGTATGCATTGTTTGCAGATTGACTGATGCTAGTCGAGTTAATGGCAGTGCCATTAATTACGAGCTGACCATTCGAAATTACTACGTTTCCTGTAGTAACCGTTACACCATTTGCGGCAGTTAAGCCGTTCTTAACGCGAAAATTATTTGGAGTTGCCATCTGGTTCCCTATCCCTCAGATTTTATCTTTATTTATACTTCTATCGCAAGACGGCGAGTTTTTACTGTACTCGCTGAATTGGAAGGAGCGACGAGCAACTCTACATAACCAGTATTAATATTTGCACTTACGTTGCCGAGTGATGTGTTTGAATAAACTGTGCCGTATTCAGTAATATAAACTTCTGTACCATCATGAATAAGCAAAACTTCTGTCACGTGATAGTCAGTACCCGAAGTGATTTGTACATAATATTTAGCAGATCGATAATTAGCGGCACTAAAAGAATCGACTGTAGTATTTGATGTGGTGTTTGTTGTTCGAGTGTTTGAATCTGCGACAATAACAGAAAGCTGAGGAGTCACAGAAACAATTTCTACGACGTCAGCAGCAAATACGTTTGAAGTGAATGTAATGGCACCAGAGTTTGTTGCCAAGTAATCTGTTGTAAGGACTTGCTTCGAACCGTTCAGGTATACGCTTTCGAGTCCAGCAGTATAAGAAAGAACATCTGTATTATCATCTGCTCCAGTAATGACGGTGGTATTCGAAGCGATAGTGTAGGTGTAAGTTGCAATACTTGCATATGTATTGCCTCCACCGCCTCCTACTCCCCAGTAAACACTCGATCCATTTGACGTGAGAACTTGTCCCGCGGTGCCTGAAGAACCGTTGGCGACAATCGTAGTAACAGCGAGAGAGGAGAGATTTGAACCGACTTCGAAGATGGCATTCGCAGCATCTGAAGAGAAGACTTTACGATCAGTTAGATTAACCGCAAATTCGCCGTTATCAATAAAACCGGAATTTGCTACGTCAGTAGTATTAGCTGTACGACCAGAAATTGTCGTACGCTTAAATTGAAATTTGTTTGCCATTCTCAACCTCTATATCTGTCTCTTATACACATCTCCGAGCCCACGAGACAGGCAGAAATATCGTATGCCGTCTTCTGCTTGAAAAAA
>ENA-OSIY01000036-OSIY01000036.1-marine-metagenome-genome-assembly--contig:-NODE-36-length-75797-cov-10.875158_pt1 | contig 75797 bp, 70 predicted proteins | sample MGYA00237884_ERZ534233 | MGnify/ENA primary metagenome ERZ534233 (study PRJEB26412, sample SAMN06343840) | marine metagenome | isolation source: estuarine water | place: USA: Columbia River Estuary... | reverse complement strand
ACTCCTACTAGTACGGAAACACCAACGGCAACCCCTACAGGGACTGCAACTCCTACTAGTACGGAAACACCAACGGCTACCCCAACGGGAACTAGTACACCAACTATAACCCCTACGGTAACGCCTACAGAGACACCTACGGCGACACCAACATCAACACCACCTGTTAATCTTTATCTTGCATCTTGTTGTGATAATAGCCAATTAAAACAAATAACAGTTGATGGTGGTTTATACAATATTTACGATTTTACTCTAGCAACCGATATATTTGGGTGTTGTTACCGTATAACTGATATCGGTGGTGATGGTTCTGATGGGTATTACCCTGGTGATGGTGTCTTTAATTATAGTAATTGTGAAGATTGTTTAAGTGGGAATCAAGGTATATATGTGACTCTTAATTTAGACTCTTGTTGTCCTGAAAATCCTGCCGCTAATAAAATTGAAGTTGGGATTGGATGTTCAACAGATTACATTTTACCGACCGTTGGTCAGATTATTAATTACTACGGATATTGTTACACAATAACAAACGTAAGTTCAACTAATGAAGGATGTAGACCAACATATCAATATTATAACACATGTTTAGATTGTGGACCATGTTTAACACCGACACCAACGGTAACTCCTACTAGTACTGCAACACCTACAGGAACACCAACTCCTACTGTAACTCCTACAGGAACGGTAACACCAACTAGTACTGCAACTCCTACTGTAACACCAACAGCGACGGTAACACCAACAGCGACGGTAACTCCGGCACTTCAATGTTACAACATAGGACCATCATATACGGGAGGAAATATTGTCTATGTTAATTGTTCAGGTACAACGGTAGAACAGTATTTCGGACCGGGAGTTAGTGGTACATTATGTATCGATGAGTTAACAATGGACGATAATAACATTGCAGTACCAACAGGTGTACAGTGTTATGACTGCGTCCCTTGTCCGCCATACAATCCGACACCATTGCCATGTCGTTGCGTTGAAATAACAATTACCGAAGATGATATAAATAACGCAACGGGTAACACGGGTGATATATACATAAATGGGGTATACTTCCCAAATAAAAATACTCATGTATTCTTCAAATATTATGATTGTAGGACCCGTGAACAAACAGCAACGTCGTTTTATACTTCGGGAATATATAACATGTGTATTTATTCAGTGGACGATACACCGGGAGTAACAGCGGGGGCATTGGGGTACTTTAACGATAACCTTTCAATGACGGCCACTTCATCATATATCATGTCTAATAATCCATGTGAAACAGACGAGGATTGTGTTAGATAAAATGAAGAATAAAACTATTTATAAAATAACAAGAAAAGACATATGTTTATAACATTTACAATACCATCAGGATATACATCAACAGATGCTGGGCCATTTAATATTTCGGGATTAACCGATACATTTGATGTTGTTCTTTTAGCAACGGGTATCACAAAAACTCAATTATTAACAGGTTATACTGTTGACACCACACCATACACAATTGTAAGTGGAACGGTTGCCAGTGTTGGGTTATGTACAAATGAAGTTAATTATGTTATTACTTTTACCACACCAACCCCTACTGTAACACCAACATCAACACCTACAGGAACAAATACTCCAACAACAACCCCAACTCCGACACCAACTAGTACTAACACGCCAACAGAGATATCACCAACGGAAACACCAACTAGTACACCAACTTCAACAATAACGACACCTGATGTTGAGTTAATTTTATCCCATGCTGGTATAATTTGCAATGAGTTCTATGATTGGTCAACGTTAAGTGTTAACGATGTAAAATGTTATTTCGCAGAGGCATTTGACCCTTTAGTTAGTGTACAAGGTTCGGGACATTATTACTTCTCAACCGATGGCGTTAACATTGGAACTCAATTTTATAATATAGGTGGTACTCCGGAAACATTTACGGGTAATTATGTGTATGGTCCGAATTCATATCCGGGAGGTCCATCAATAGATGTGACACCTCTTTTTGTTGTTTCAGTTCTTAATGGGGTGATAACCGCAATAACGAATTTTGAAGATATTCCTGTTTGTGATGAATTCATTTGTTCTACACCAACACCAACATCAACTAGTACTCCCACGGCAACGCCTACGGAAACACCAACTAGTACCGTTACACCAACATCAACTACCACTGAAATAATAGAAGGTCAATTCGATATAAATGTTGCAATTGACGATACCTATTCACCAATAAATGGTACTGTATGGTATTCAATAGCCAATTCATTTATCCCAACACAACCATATCCTTTAGGACTTACATGGACACAATTAGGAACAACAGATGTTATCCCACAATGTGATTCACAACAATTGTTTGGTTCCGTTGGATTGAGCGTTGGAGATTATTTATATCTTCAAGTTAGAGATGATAGTGGTACTTTAATATATGGTGCAAAAGGTGGATTTATTCCAACACCAGACCCATGTGTTGTATCAGGTTCAACATATTATACTACCGGTTTTTATTGTGGGGACCCATCACCAGTTGATTTAAAATTAATGATAACTGACCCAACTGACTTTGTTTTAGCGGAAGGTTATTCATTTACACCAACACCAACTAGCACACCTACTGTAACAATTGAATGTCTTATATATACAGTATCTACAACATCAAGTAGTGGTCAAAGTTATGAATATATTATGTGTGATGGTACTCCAAGTGGACTAGATACCATTGGTGGCGTTGGTGGGTTTGACTCAGATACGTTTTGTGCTCAAATAGATACCGTTCAAATATACGGTTCTGAGATATCTTTATCTTCGGGGGAATCCTGTAGTGTAGAACCAACACCAACTACAACACCAACAAATACCCCAACACCAACTACCACACAAGAATTAACAGGAGATTGTTATGTTCTCTCAGTTCCGGATTCGTATAACACATCGGGATATGGAATAAGATTACAATTACCCGGACAAGAGGTTCAAGACGCTCAATTTTTCCAATTACTAGCTGAGGTTGGATTAGATAATACTACCATTTATTATATATGTTCGGAAATTTCTCCGACCTATGTTAATTTATCAACACACCAAGAGGAAACGTTTCCACCTGAATTATCATTAACAGGTCCAAATGGCGGTTGCGCCAATCATAATGATTGTTATATAATATAATTAAATGGGACTAAACGTAAGAATATATAACATAATCTCAAATGGTAATTACACGATTCGTTATAAATCGGGTAATAACCCATATCCTGTTGAAACGGATTCGACATTTACTTTGTTGGGTTCATACACACCGTCAACAACCGAAATAACAATTTCAGGTTTAACGTTTGATACGCACTATTGGGTTAAGATGACGGATACTACTACGGGTAGATATATTGTACAAAACATCTTTACTCATGATAGTAAGGCGTTCCCTTGTTACGATACGATTTGTTTTAGTGTTGACGTTATTTGTCCAACTCCGACACCAACACCAACAATAACACCAACTATTAGTGTAACCCCAACTCCGACACCAACTGTATCACCATCACCGACAGAAAGTCCGGGAGACCCTGTAGATTGTTCTGAAGGTATGGATGTGGTATTTTTATTAGACTACACTGGTAGTATGGGCACCCCAATTGATGGAATTAAAACATCGATATCGAATATTGTAAATACAATTGTTACCGAATCAAATAACAACTATAGATTAGGTTTAGTAATTTTTGATGAATGGAATAGTCAAACTATAAGTTCTTATAGTTCAGTTACTGGTTATACATCACTACCATCATCGCAACGATATATTAATGTGGGTGTGGCACCATCATATCAGTGGATAACTGCTGTTGAAATGATGCAAACAAACAACCAAACATCATTCACAACGCAACTTAATCAATTAAACACAACTAACTTCCCATTGGGTTATGGTGTTAATGGCCCTGAACCCGCAGATATGGGTATCGATTTAGTTGGTACCGAAAATTTTGCCGGTACATTTAGGACTGGAGTATCAAAATTAATAATATTAATAACGGATGAACGACCTGGCGGAAATGATGATGCGTATACACAAACAGATATTAATTTTGTTAACTCATTAATACCACAATTATATAATCAAAATATTAGGGTATTGTTAATGACATCATACGGTAGTACAGTACTCAATGATTTAGCCATCGGAACTAATGGTATTGTTTCTTCAGGATTTACTGGAAGTGCAATTATAACCGCCATTGAAAATATTTGTATACCTGGAGCGACACCGACACCAACAGTGACACCCACGACAACGACAACACCAACTACAACACCTACAACAACCATAACAACTACCCCAACATCAACCACTTGTAGTGAGGATGTTAGAAACACGTTATCGGCAACGAATGCGTATACTGCAGTCGGTAGACAAGGTATGGTTTATTCATCGTCAAATAACAAGGCGTACGTTTTGGATAGTTACACCAACAGTGTTAAATCTTTTGTTCCAAATTCAACAACATTAACAACGGAATTTACTTGGTCTGTAACATCTTATTTATTGGGTTATAACTCAACTAATAACAAACTATATAGTTGGGGTGGATTTCCCGTATCGATGAACATTAGAAATTTAAATACGAACACAAGTTCATCCGTATCAATTTCAGGACTAACAGGTGCTGGACAGGGAAAAATTGAATATAACTCTGTTTTAAATAAAATTTATGCGTTTAGTCAATCTGTTAATTTTACAACCGCACAAATAAGTGTTATTGACGGTTCTAGTGATACATTTACAAATCAAATTACGGGGTTAACATTATCAAACGTTCATGCAACAGTATATAACCCAAACAATAATAAATTATATTTTGCTCAAGGAGGTAGTGTATACACATGTTCAGGTAATACCATTTCATTAGATGCTACAACATTACCAATCATTTCGGCAAGTCTAATCGCATTAGATGAAACATATAACATAATTTATTTAGTTACCGCAACAACAATATACAAAATTGACGCATCAACAAATACAACCATTAGTATGACACCAATAACGGGAGGTAGTTGGGTTTCAACATCACTAAGGTCAATGACTTTTAACCCGGATAATGGTAAACTTTATGTTAGTAGATACTCTACATCGACTGATGGATTCTTAGGTGTTCTTGATACGTCAACAGGGGGATTTACTGAAATTATAGGAGATGGTATATCTCAACCATTATATGTTCCAACTAATACAATTTACGGAATTAATGATACTGCGTTATATGAAATTTGCGGTGAAAATATATTAACGTAAAAAAATAGACTCATATTTAATATAAATGCCAACATCTCAATATCAAATAGTAGTTTCAAATTTTAATGGTACAACACCATGTCAAAGTTATTCAGTTTATTCTGGAATAACTTACGATATTAATAACGCTGTTTATATTGAAGAGGTTCAAGTACCGGTTTCGGGGTATACTTTAAGTTTAAACATCGATAGTTCATATGATAATGTTTATTTATTTATTGAACATTGTGATGGACACATTAACTCGGTACCAACGTCAACACCTAAATTACAAGGAGGGTATCAATTAGTGTTTGTTGATTTAAGATGTGACGATTGTATTTCACAAATAATCCCAACACCGACACCTACAACAACTAGTACTAATGTTACCCCAACGCCAACAATAACACCTACAGGAACTAGTACACCAACATTAACACCAACAGGAACGGGCACCCCTACAGGAACTATTACTCCTACGGCAACACCAACACCAACAGGAACTATAACACCTACTAGTACTCCAACGGAAACTATTACCCCAACTGTAACACCAACACCCACAGAGGGTTGTTATTGTTATGAGTTCAATATTGATGAACGTGAGTTTGGTGAATTTGGTGGACCAATAGTTCAATATTTAGATTGTACTTCAACACCTCAAAGTGTTGGATTTAGTGGTATTGGAGGATTTTCAGGATATTGTATATCCCAAATAACAGATTTTTATGTGTACACCGGTTCTGGAGAAACTGATATCGCCGCTGTTGAATTTTCAACATACACCAATACTGGGAACCCATGTACAGTAGATGGTGATTGTATTGTAACGGGTGAACCTACACCAACGCCAACCTTAACACCAACACCTAGTGGTACTATAACACCTACAGGAACTATTACACCTACGGCAACCTCTACGGGTACACCAACATTAACACCAACGCCCACATTAACGCCAACACCTACATTAACCCCTACGGTAACACCAACGGAAACTATTACCCCAACACCAACACCTACAGAATCAACAACGGAAAAATCAACACCAACACCTACAGAATCAATACCTTGTAATTGTTACACTGTTGAATGTACAAATCCGGAAGGTTGTACATTGTTACCATTTGAAAATTGTTTCGGTGAGACGATTACAGGGTTTGTATTATCCGGTTCAACCACCGTAAGTGTTTGTGGTAATATACTCGATTTAGAACAACCTAATTTAATAATTACAAACACAGGAAAAGAATGTTTCTTTGATGGTGAATTTTATACATGTTTATCATGTCAATGTGCAATCATAAACATTGATGAAAGAGATTTAGTGACATCTGATGACGGTAAAGTTTATGTTGATATGATTAAATGTGACGGAACGGAAATTATCAGCCAATACATTTCTCCGGGAACATATATTGTGTGTGTACAGATAATTAATAGTATTTACACTTTAAAAATGGGAACCCCAAGTGCTCCGTTGTATAGTACCACTACTTTACTAGGTGGAACATGTACTGTTGATAATGATTGTATGAGTTAATATCATTTAAAATTTACTTTCTAATATTTATCTGATATATTATACATCAAATGGCATGTACACCAGATACGATAACACCAAAAGGTGTTACAATTAATTTAAATTCGGGTTCAGATTACACAAATTGCACTGTTTATACGGGATTAACTGATTCTGTAATTACGGGTACAACTGATTGTGTAAATATAACAGGGACAACATGTACCTTAACAGGTTTGTCTGCAACATTAATGGAAGTTTTTGTTAAAATAGACTGCGAAGGATGTTGTTCAAATACCTTTAGAGTCAATTTAGATGAATGTTGTGGAGACATAGAAGTAACACCAACACCCACAACAACCCCTACTAGTACTACAACACCTACTAGCACTACAACACCTACTAGTACTACAACACCCACACCAACATCTTCTGCATGTGAATGTAACACTTACAGTATCGAATTTCCCACAAACTGTGGAGAACCAATAGGTTGGACCGATTGTGACAGTGGTATTCTAATGAGTGAACAGGCCGATTATTTCCCACAATATGGTGGGTCACTTCTGTTCGGTGAAGGAACTGTTTTATATTTATGTTCTTGTTCTAGACCAACCGCAGCATTAGGTTGTGGTGTAAATATTGAGTTAATAGGTGCTGGATGTATTAACGTAACACCAACACCGACAGTAACACCAACCCCTACGGAAACGGCTCTTTGTACCTGTTACCGTTTGTACACAACACCGGACCTTAATCCATCCGAAGCGTTTATTGGTCAATCAAACTTTTCATATAGAAGTTGTGGAACAAATGAAATAGATACGATTCAAATATCAGATGAGGTTGAACCTCTCGGATTACCGAGTGGTACTATGATTTGTGCAAGAACCGGTTCTGTTGAATTAACTAGTGGAGATTCGGGATATTCTACTGAATCTGAAACTAATTGTTGTGAACCAACAAGGACGTATATACCATTTTATTCCTCATATCAACTTGTTTCAGGAGGTACCACTTATCAAGTACACGATACCACATCGAATTTAACGGACGCACAAACAGTATATTGTGATATTTCAACAAGAGAACCTAGTAGTGGGTTATTTGGAAATCAAAATTTTAGTTACTTAGGTGTGATAGGTGTGGGAACCGAATTATTTGACCAATTTTTAGCTCCCGCAATTAATATGTCCGGATACTTCAACACATCATTTGGTGTCGTACCGGGTCTTCCAACAGGTACGAATTATTATATTAGAACAGATAGTAATGGTATTATCACACATTATGGTCAGATGGATTATTGTTGGATTGACCATAGTATAATTTGGTCAAATAGTTTTGATTGCCCACCATACCAATTAATTTTACCAACATTTATTGACCAAGTTTATGCTGGTGGTAATAATAATACGTGGACGGTCGGAACACTTCTATATACCTCTGCCGAATTAACAACATATTACCCATCCGCAAGGTACATTGAACATCAAGGATATATATGGCAAAATGACGGAGTAAATGGGATAATTCAGATAGGTATTGTTGGTGACCCATGTTAATAAAATTAATTAATAGTATTTATATCATATGAGTTTTCTAAGTAACAATAATTCGGAGTTTCTATCGGCAAGAATAACCCAAAAGGGAAGAAATTCGATTGCAAAAGGAAATTTTGTGATTTCATATTTCCAAGTTGGAGATTCTGAGTTTGATTATACAAACCCGTTCACGGGTTTAACAGGTTTAGGTGGAATTCAACATCAGTCAGTATTTTCACCATTTGATAAAGAAGGTGGGGTAAAATACCCATATAAATTAGATTCGTCTAGTACCACTACAACATACGGAGTACCAATTGATACTTCAGTTACCGAAACATTAAGAAATGTTATGGGACCTGCCGGATTCGTTAGTAACTACGAAGAATATGATAATATCAATTGTACGGGTACAACCATACAATGTACAACACAACTAATCTCATTGTCGGCCATAACAGGGACAAACACTATAATTGTACCGACTGGGTCAAGTTTCAGTGATTGTGAATACATTACAGTAGCATTCAGTCAATTTGGTGGTACTGACCCTAATTATCCTGTTATCACAGGACTATCATCTAGTTTAATATTTCAAGTTATTAGTGTGAGTGGAAATACCATTACAGTGGATAGAAACTTACCAAATTTTTCAGGTTGTTCAGGTACTGCTCAAGTTATTTGTAATTCATGTGAAAATGAATATCCTACAGATTCTGAAGTCAGTCCTTATTGTAGTCCAAATGATATAGACCCATCACAACAATTAAATTCGTGGACTTTGAATATTGTTTGGGATAAAAAACCAATAGGTTTTGATGTACCGGGAAGTGATGAAAATTTAACTGGATTTACGAGTAACAAACATGTATCAACAAAACAATTTTTAGGTTATACAACATCAAGTGGACAAACATGTGTTAACAGTACCGGTGGTACTATAACAGGTGTAACATCTTATTATAATTCATTTGATGAAAAAATTGTTGTTCTTCCAGAAGAACAGAGAACAATTGCAATTATTCATTATTCAGAGTTGGGTGATTTAGTAAATGACCCCGAAAGATTTTTCAAATATGACGATTATATTTCTACAAACAATGTGGAAGGTGAGGCGTTATTGGAAGATGCTGATGAAAATACGATTACCGATTTAGAATATTTTGAAGTTTACATTCCATTTATTCAATACCATAGAAATACAGGAACAACTCTAGGGGCATTATTCATGATGGATGTTACCGATTACTATCTAAAGTCGAGTATTAATACAAATCAATTATTATTGTTTAGATATTTGTTAGATGAACAAGGATATAAGGTCGGGAAGGTTTTTGTTAATAACAAAACCATCGTATTTGATGACCAAGAATTAGTTGCGGTACTTGATTATAAATCAAATAGAAAATACACGTTACCGGCACCTAAAGTGGCGTTAATTCCAAGTGATGCAAGTGCTAGTGAGTCGTTTTTTACCGGTACAACCTCAGGTCAAACTGTGTGGGTAACATATATGTTTAATTACACTGGAGATACTCAATTAAATGGGTTACCATGTAATTACTATTCAAGAATTGATGTGGTTGCGGATGACCCTTGTTTGGTTAGACCGTCTCAATTATATATTAATTTTGACACGAACAGTTTTCCATTTATGAATAATAACAATGTTTGTTTAGGTGCAACATCTGGATTTATAGCAAATGAATTTCAATTCTTAATTCAAATTACTGATATTGATGAACTACCATCTCACGATAGTTGGACGAAAGTTAATTATACATCAAACATTTCAGGACATACAGTTGGTCAATTAATTGACCCACTTGATATTACGTCAGTTTCAATGGTAGTGACCAACTCAATGTACACCGGAGGTACAATCTATGATATTGAAAGTTATTTAGGTTTGGTACCTGATGAATCGGATTCTTTAATAGAACCTGGTTTACCTCAATTCGGTGATGAACAACCTTTTCCCGGAAGTATTAGATTAGTGAGAGCAAGTGATATTGAAAGAATGTCCTTTTTGGTTAATTTACCATCATCTCAGTTTACAACAACACAAAACCCGACCTATCCATCAGGTGCAGATAAAAGGATTACTGAAGTCGCACTATTGAATAGTAATAAAGAAGTTTTGGTAATGGCCAAAACTGCAAAACCGGTAAAAAGAATCGGTACACAAGTATTTGCGGTTAGGTTAGATTTCTAAGACTTTACTATTTGCAAAATATTTCGTATATATTGTTATATGAGTATAAAACTAAAGAATGCACCCAAAATTTTGGGGTTAGACATTTCAACAAAGACCATCGGATGGGCGCTATTTGATATCAATTCTTCTAAATTATTAGAATTGACTCACTTTTCTCCTAAGATAAAACCACAACCTGAAGATAAGATTGAAGAACTTATTAAAAAGGCTGAAGGGTTTAAATTACAATTGGAGAACTATAGGGATGTTGGAATCACACAAGTAGTAATTGAGGAACCTCTACTACAATCGAATAACGTTTATACTGTCGGAACCCTATTGAGGTACAACACGTTGATTCTTAAATCATGTTATGATGTACTCGGAGTACTCCCAAAATTCATTTCAACTTATAATGCAAGGAAATATGCATTTCCTGATTTAGTTAGTATGAATGACAAGGGTAAAAAAGTATTATTTGGGGGGTTACCAAGAGATATCGATAAAAAACACGTCATTTGGGAACACGTAAACGCGGTGTGTCCTGAGGTTGAGTGGTTATACGGTAGAACGGGACAACTTAAAAAAGAAAATTACGATATGAGTGACGCGGCAACCGCAGTCATTGGATATGTTAATATGCAAAAAGAAGGGATTTAAAAAAAATAATTTTTAATTTTCAATTTTTTTGTTTATATTTTAAAATAGTACAGACCAATAGAAATGTTGGTGGTACGGGTAGGGGTTTTGGTGTAATCCCTACCCTTTTTTATGCCCATTTGGAATTTCAGTTTTTTTTATTTATATTTTTCATATGTCGACACTCATTATGGAATACGAACCAATTATTGACATTCTCGAAGATATCCTTGGGTCACACCATATGCATAATGATTATAAAGGTCAAATGTCCTTCGATTGCCCTGTTTGTTCTCACGAAATCAAGGGATTAGACGATGGGGATGGTAAGGGAAATCTTGAGGTTAATTACAGAAGGAACGTTTATAAATGTTGGTCATGTGCCGAAACCCATAGTACATACGGTTCACTTTATAAGTTGATAAAAAAACACGGTAATTCAAAACACTTAAAAAATTACGAACTACTAAGACCTGAAGAAGATGAGGATGGTAACAAAAGAGTTTACCAAAAAGTTCAATTACCAAAAGAGTACATTGCTTTTGATAAAGCAAGTGCCGGTTTAAAAATGACTCCACAATATCGACAAGCGTGGAATTACATCAAAAAAAGAAACATAACCGACCAAATGATTACCCGATACAATATTGGGTTTTGTTACGATGGTCCATATGCATTTAGAATCATCATACCATCATATGATGAATACTTCAAATTAAATTATTTTATTGCTCGTTCATATCTATTAAACCCATTTGTAAAATATAAAAATCCCGAGATACAAAAAGAGATTATTATATGGAATGAATATAACATTAAATGGGAAGACACAGTTTATATTGTTGAAGGAGCATTTGATAGTATATTTTTACCAAACTCAATTCCAATGTTGGGTAAATTTATGTCCGAACATTTGTTTAATAAAATTTACGATAATGCAACCAAGGTTGTTATCGTATTGGATGGGGATGCATGGAACGATGCGGAGATATTATTCCATAAAATGAATTGTGGTAAATTGATGGGTAAGGTATGGATAATTAAACTCCCAATAGAACAAGATATTGCCGACTTACAAGGTAAATTAGATGAATATAAAGAATTTAAATTAGAATGATAGATTTAAACCAGATTGCTCAAGAGATGAGAGATGCTCTCGAGATTAGAAGAAAAGAAATGGAACTCACATTTATTGAAGAGGACCACATTTATTATATGAAAGATATTGATGGGGTTATTAAAAGTAACTTCCCTTCAGTATCTAAAGTGATAAAGAATTTCTACATACCATTTGATGCTGAAACTAAATCACTTCAAATGACAAAAGGTGATGTCACAAAACAAAAGGAACTTTTAGAACAGTGGAAGTCATTAGGTGAATACTCAACTAATATGGGTAGTCGCGTTCACTTTCTATTGGAGTCTGAAACTATCTCAAGATACGGTGACTATAAACAAGTTAGGGAGCCCATTTTTGATTGTGATAAGAGTCAACTTATTAAAAGTGATTTAATGGTTGGTGCGGGTAGTAAATTTTTAGATTTAATGATGGAGAGAAACGCCGTGTTATTGGATACTGAAATGGTACTCGGTGACCCTGAATTGGGGTACACGGGACAACCCGATAAAGTGTGGTTAATGATGAATAAAACGCAGGATGGTTTTGGTATTGTCATAACCGATTGGAAAACAAACCAACCTAAGAACTTTAAAATTCAACCATACACGGGTAAAATGTTACACCCATTTGAAAATTACTATGATACGTCATTAACCCACTACTATCTCCAATTACCACTATATGGTAAGTTATTGGTGAAGATGTTACAGGGTACAAAATTTGATGTTACAAAATTATTAGGATGTGTTGTTGTTTTATTAAAAGATGACGGTACTTTCGAGGAATTTAAAGTACCTTTTGAGGTTACACAATCGATATTACAAATGAATGTTAAACAATACATAGAAAAGAAATGATAAAGAAAATTATTCACATTGCAGACCTTCACATTAGAACATACCAACTACATGATATGTACAAAAGACAATTTGATTTACTTTTAGAAGATGTAAAAAAACAAATTGAAGGATACGAATATAATGAGGTTCGTGTTGTTATTGCGGGGGACATTGCTCATCAAAAAATCAACATATCGAATGAACAAATGATGTTAACATCGTGGTTGATTAAAGAATTGGCTGATAATGTTGGTCGAGTAATAATAATTCCCGGTAATCATGATTTCTTAGAGAACAATCTACAAAGATTAGATAGTATAACACCAATCGTTGAGTTATTAAATCACGACGAGGTACGTTATTATAAGAGTGGAGGTGTTTATCAGGATGACAATGTAAATTGGGTTGTTTATTCGTTATATGAACACAATCAAAAACCTGAGTACACCAAAGAAGAAGGTTTATATGTTGGATTATTCCACGGACCAATTCAAGGTTTATCAACTGACTTAGGATTTGAATTTGAAACCGCATACTCACCATTAAATTTTGTTGATTTGGACATTTTACTTTGTGGTGATATACATAAGAGACAAATGTTTGATTTACCTAATGGAGGTAAAGCGTTTATGATTGGTTCTTTGATTCAACAAAACTTTGGTGAGACCGTAAACTATCACGGTTACGGTGTTTATGATGTACCTTCAGATGAGTATACTGCACATGATTTAAAAAATGAACAACCATTCTTACACTTCTCAATATCAGATATCTCCGACATAGAAAATGAAACAGAAAATCTCCTTAACGTTAGATAACGACTTCCAACAATACTGTGAATTAAATAAAATTGAAAACCCCGAGAAACTTGCAAAACAAGTATTCAATAAGGGGTTTTCATTATTGAAATACGGCGAGACGCCAAACGGTTTTAAAACGGAACCCACAGTAATTGAAAAAGAAGTAATCAAAGAAGTTATAAAGGAAATTGAGGTTGAAAAGATTATTGAAAAAATAGTTAAAGTTCCTGTTGAAGTTATTAAGGAAGTTATTAAAGAGGTACCCGTTGAAGTCATAAGAGAGGTTATTAAAGAAATAACTGTTGAGGTGATAAGAGAAGTACCAATTGAAATTAAAGGGGACACACAAGTCATCACAAAGGAAGTGATAAAAGAAGTTAAGGTTGAGGTACCTGTTGAGATTATAAAAGAAGTTAGAGTTGAAAAAATAGTGGAGGTCATTAAAGAGGTGAACAATACAGAAGAAATAGATAGACTAACAGAAGAGAATTTAAAATTAAAAACTGAATTGGAATTGATAAAGAATTCTCTCGATAATATTGGTAAAAAAGGTACATTAATGCGTGGTAGTAATATGTCATCATTATATGATGAATAATTTCTTTTAATCATTTTTTTTTCGTATCATTTTAATAAAAAAACTTATGGCAACATTATTTTTATGGTCATTTATGGCTTATGGGATGACAACTATTTTAGTATATGGTTCCATCTTTGAAAAACTAAGAGAATGGATTAAGAAACATTCTACTTTTTTTGGTTCATTAATCGTGTGTATGTTATGTACTTCTACGTGGGTTGGGTTCTTTATGTCCCTATCTCTTGGTGGGTTAACAACATCATTTGGAATCCATTGGTTACCCGCAATATTTTTTGATGGAATGTTTACCGCAGGTATTGTTTGGGCAATTAATGGAATCGTTGAGTTCTTCGAGGAGAGCAGAATAAAATAAACCACCATAGAGTGGATTCGTTAGATTATGATTAATGACATTTATTAGAAGAAATTTCGATGATACCCCCGTTAGAGAATTTGGTATTAAATTTACAAAAGAAAAGTTTGGGCTGATATTTGAAAATCACCCGAACAGAACGGCAATCGATTTAATCGACCCAATTAATTATAACATTGGAGCCGAAATGGAAGGTGGAGGATGGGAAGGTGATTTTTGGTCAAATGAAAAGTATTCACTGATAAGTAAACTTAATTTTAAGACGATAAACATACCAATTAGAAAAACAAAGTATTGGTATGATAAAATAAATGAACTTTTTCTTCCAAATAAGAAAAAAAATTTGTTTATTCGCACCAATAAAAACTTTACACAAGCAATTGTCATTAAACCGACAACAATTAAAAACAAAAACAAGATTCTGTGGACTGAGTTCCAACCAAGTAATAGTATTGAAGTTGAGAAGTGGATGTCATTTAGACAAGAACATGTTGACACGTACGATTTGGTAAAGGATAAGTGGAAATTACAACGAACAAAAAAGAAAAATGGCATATAACAATCCTTACATCAAAGTAACTTGGCAAGACACTCCTGAAAATTTCACACCTGAAAAAATTAGAAGTGTAAAATCGTATTTTCAAAAAAAATACAACACAAAGAACATCCAAATTGTTACTAAGACAGTTTCAACTGACGGGGAGACCAAATTAAAGTCACTTGATATTTCTGAAAATATTTCGGACAATGACTATCAAAAAACTTTAATGAAAGACTTCATCGAAGAAAATAAAATCGATGTTAGTTGGGAAAGAATAGACCGTTTAGATAATAAGGTTAATGAAGAACTTTTACGTATTAATGGTAGTAAAGTAAAATACAATAAGTGGTTCATTAAAAAAGTCGAGTTTTCAAACTTCCTTTCTTATGGTAACGACAATGTTATTGATTTCACTGAATTACCGGGAATTACTGTTGTTGAGTCAACACCTAAAAACTTCGGAGGTAAATCAACTGCAACTGTTGACCTATTGATGTTCTTATTTTTCAATAAGACAACCAAAACCAAAACGAACATTGAAATCTTTAACCGTTTCACCGATATTGATGACGTATTCGTAAAAGGATACGTATCAATTGATGGGGATGATTATGTGATTGAACGTACCACTACTCGTAAAAAAGGTAGAAGTGGTGATTACACCGTAACAAACAAACTTGAGTTCTATAAGGAAAATGTTGATGGTACCATTGAGAATTTAAATGGAGAACAACGTAGGGAAACCGAAGCGTTTATTACCTCGGCAATTGGTACAGAAGAGGACTTCCTATCAACCATCTTGACAACAGGTTATAACTTAGAGGAGTTAATCGAATCTAAACCAACATCAAGAGGTCAGATATTAACTAAGTTCTTGGGGTTAGAAACATTAAAACAAAAAGAAGATATCTGTAAAGAAATCCAAAGTGAATGGAGTAAAAAATTAACATCTGTTAATTACAATACAATCCAATTGGATGCGGATATTCAAACCTACAACGAGGAGATTGAAACTAATCAAAATAACATTGTAAAATACAGTGGAGAGTTAACCACAACTGAGGAGAATCTAAAGATACTTGAAAACAAAAAAGAAGATGCGTTAACGAGGAGGAACAATGATATTGACCAAGAGTTGATTAAGACAAACCCTGACCAACTTAAATCTGATATCGCAGCATTTAATATTTCTAAAACATCTGCCGAAAACAATGCGAAGTCGGTAGACGTAAAAGAACCATCACAATATTATGATGAAGATATCCACCAAAAAGAGATTGAACTGGTTAACACCTTAATTGTTGAGGGTAGGACTAATGTTGGTGAAATCTCTCGTTTGGAAAATCTCATTAAACAATTAACAGAAGGTTCGATTTGTCCAACATGTAAACGAGCACTTGCCGATGTTGACCACACTGATGAGATTAATCAAATCAAAGAAAACATTGGTAAACTTTATCTATTCAAAGACGATAATGAAAAGAGATTGGAAGAACAGAATGTAATTCAAATGGTTTTTGTTAACTTAAAGAAAGAGTTTGAAGAATATGAGAAGAATAAACTAAAGAAGGCACGTTATGAACTCGAATCAGAACAAAAACAAAATGAGATTGATAAGTTACAAACGAAGTTAGATAATTTCGAACGTAATAAACAGAAGTTAGAGGACAATAAAAAGATTGATACGGAGTTAATTGGTTTAAGAACCCAAATAGAGACTGCAAACGCAAATATCCGTAATTACAATTCACTAATTGAAAGATGTAATAACAACATCACCACATTAAATGAAAAAATTAAAACCGCACAAGATTTAATTGCGAAAATTAAAGTGGAGAATGAAACTTTGGCTATCTTCAAAGTGTATCTAACGGTATTCGGTAAAAACGGTATTTCTAAGGTCATTCTTAAAAATATGGTACCGTTGATTAACCAAGAGTTATATCGTTTATTAGTTGATAGTTGTCACTTTATTTTGGAGTTGAATGTTAACGATAAAAACGAAGTGGAGTTCGTTATGATTGATACTGAGACAAGGGTTGTCAAACCACTTAATTCGGGTTCAGGATATGAACGAACAATCTCATCGTTGGCTCTTAGAAGTGTACTTACCAAGATATCGTCATTACCAAAACCAAACATTGTGGTTATGGATGAGGTCTTCGGTAAAATTGCAGATGAGAACTTAGAAATGGTTGGGGAGTTCTTTAAGAAAATTAAAACATACTTTGACCACATATTTGTTATCTCCCATAATACTTTGATTCGTAACTGGTCAGATAACTTAGTTATGGTTAAAAAGGAGGACAATGTAAGTTCGGTCGATTTTATCACACCAAAAATTTCGTAAAACAAAAAAAATTACTTATTTTTATAAAAAACAAATTATGACACCAAAAGATTATAAAGGATTCGGATTGTACGCTAAGGACAAAGGTATTAGTAGTTTAACACTACACAATTTTAACAAACAAATTGAATCGAGTTTAACTCCATACATTCTAGAGGAAAGACAGATGAATGTAACTGTAATGGATGTATTCTCTCGTTTGATGATGGAACGTATTATATGGGTTGCTGGTGAAGTAAACGACCACATGTCAACTATTGTACAAGCACAGTTAATGTTCTTAGACAGTATTGACAATAACGACATCACGATGCATATCGACAGTCCCGGAGGTTCAGTTAAATCTGGATTATCGATGGTTGATGTGATGGATTATATCAATTCAGACATCCGAACCATTAACACAGGAATGGCGGCATCAATGGGTTCTATATTACTTGGAGCAGGTACTCCGGGAAAAAGAAGTTCACTTCGTTTCTCTCGTACCATGTTACACCAATCTTCAGGTGGATTCAGAGGAAACATCCAAGACGCGGAAATTGACATGGTAGAGTGGAAAAAACTCAACAATGTCCTTTTTGAATTATTGGGTTCTTACTGTGATAAACCAGCAGAACAGGTGAAAGCGGATGCGTCAAGAGACTTATGGTTATCCGCTGAGGATGCCCTTACCTACGGAATCATTGACGAAATCGTTAAGAAGAAGAAGTAATGTGGAGGGGGTAATTTTTCCCCCTTCTTCATATTTATATTAAAATATAGATATGAATAAAGTAACATCGTTTATCGGTAAAAACTACAAAACAATATTATTTGTAGTTCTTGGACTAATTTTATTGTATTGGGTGATTTATGTGGTCACACCATCAGTTACAATGTCCGATAAAGAAAAATCACAAATTGACTCATTAAATGTTGTAATCAGTAATCTTCATTTGGAGAACGCGAAACAGGACAGCATCATTGTGGGTCTTAATAAGGAAATTAACGCCGTCGACAAACAAATTGAAGACATAAAGAATAAAAAAACAGTAGTAAAAAAAGAATATCATGAAAAAATCAATCGTGTTAATACTTACACTGAGCCTGAGCTTGACAGCTTTTTCTCAGACAGATACTAAAGAGAAACTTAAATGTTTACCAGTATCTACTTTCAAGAAAATTGCACAAGATTTATTGAAGGGTGATTCAGCAATCGCTGAATTGAAATTAACTAATGAACAATTGGTAAAAACCGAGGAAAAGGTTGCACTTAAAGACAGTGTAATTTCAACTATGGTTATAAAAGAAAAAAATTACGTAGAGATTATTGGTACCCAAGACAAGAAATATGAAGTATTGGAAGGATATACTAAAAAACTTGAGTTTCAACTAAAGAAAGAAAAAGTTAAAGGTAAATTCAAATCAATACTTGGTGGAAGTATGATTGCGATTTTAGGGGTTTTATTAGTTATACGTTAAAATATTCGGATATTTCAATGAAGACATTTTTATTATTTTTATATGGAACATTTGAGGACCTTGAAGATATTGAATTTTTCTGTATGGAAATTTTAGGTGGAAGTCCTGCAATTAGTGCGGTTAGATTTGTAATAGAGAATAATAAAAATATTATTGTTATATTTGAATCTGAGATGGAAAGAAAAGAATTATCATCAGAACTTCATAGTATTCTAGTTAATGATACGGTGAAGTTCTACTTTCTTTTTGACCGTGAGAACATTTATAGTGCAAATTTACCGGTACAAATGAAGGATTTCATATTTAAATCCAAGGATGACCATACTTCCCTTAGGATTGAGTACCCAACAAATATAAATGATAATGAGTCTATTAGCTTCGAAAACATGGACTTAGATATTATTTTAGAAAAAATTGAACAGTTTGGAGTAGAAAGTTTAACTGATGATGAAAAAAACTTTCTAGATAACTTTGAAAGTTAAAAAAATATTCGTACATTTGTTGTAGAACCAAACACATCAATTTTATGAGTAAATCCATACTGATTAACACTGAAGAAATTCAACAATACATTAAAGACATTCGTAAAATAAAAGTTATCTCACATGAGAGACAAACTGAAATCTTTACTGAATTAAAAAGAAAAGACCTTCCTAAAAAAGACAAAGAATTTTACCTAAACGAATTGGTTATAGGTAATCTTAGATTTGTTATCACCGTAGCCAAACTATACCAAGGACAAGGTATGGATATTATGGATTTAATATCTGAAGGTAATATTGGTTTAATGAAGGCAGCCGAAAGGTTCGACCCCAATAGTGGATTTAAATTTATTTCATATGCCGTTTGGTGGGTTAAACAATCCATAATGGCATCTTTGAATGAAAATGCTCGTACAATTAGATTACCATCTAACATCATCCAAGAAAATCAAAAAAGACAAAAGAACGCACCATATAAAGATGACCAATTTTTTATTAACTATGAAGATAACGGAAGAGATTTCGTCTTACCTCACTGTGTTAATTTAAATGACGACATCAACGAAGACGGTGATACGTTAATTGATATAATCCCCAATAGAGACGCTGACGACCCTGAGGCTCTATTGAACACCCCTGAAGAAGTTCGTAGACGTGTAGACATGATGTTATCTATTTTAGATGACAGAGAGAAGGTCATAATTGAAAAATCCTACGGTCTTGCTGGAATTGAAATGAATTTAGAAGACCTCGGTGAAGAGTTTGGGTGTACCAAAGAACGTATTAGACAACTACGTGACAAGGCACTTAAAAAACTCCGCAACGATAGTTATGGATTACTAAACTATTTATAAAATAAAAATTATGAAAAAGTTCGTTGAGAATAATTTTACTGTAATTGTATTATTAATTGCTGTGTTCACATTCCTTAAAGGATGTGGTGACGGTAGAGAATTGTCTAAAATGAGAAAAGAAATTGAGACAATTAAAGATTCAACTTATACAAAGAATGAATTGAATAAGAGATTACAAATCGAAGGGTTGAAATCAGAAAAAAGAATGATTCAATCAACAGATAGAAAAATTTTAGATGTTACAAGACAAACTGAAATCGATAATGAATTAAGAGTATTAGAAACAAAAGTTGATTAATGAAAAGTTGGTTTAAAAAAAACTCTAAGACAATCATTGTATCGGCATTTTTAATACCGATTATAACGGTTGCATTGGTGTCTATATCTCACGTAACAAAGTGGTATGGTATATCTAACCCATATACTTGGGCAATATACCTTTCAATTGGTATTGAGATTGCGGCATTGTCCGCACTTGCGGCCATTTCCGCTGATATGGGTAGGAAGGTATACTTTCCATTTGGAATAGTAACCCTCGTCCAATTTATAGGAAATATTTATTTTGCATATTCATTTATCGACATAACCAGTGATTCATTTAAATCGTGGGTTGAATTAGTGGCACCATTTGTTGAATTTATGGGAGTAGACTCAACAGATTATGTTGGACACAAAAGATTCTTAGCGTTCTTCTCGGGAGGTATGTTACCGATTATATCTTTATCATTCCTACATATGTTAGTTAAGTTTACACAGGAAAATAAAGAAAAGGATAACGAAGAGATTGAACCAATCAAAAATAAAGAGGAAGAAATTCCCGTAGTTGATGCAAAAGATATCATTGGGGAGGTTTCGAGAGTTAGATTAAGTGAGGAAGATTTGGAGATATTGGAAAAACACCTCAATAACCCACCTAAACCTAATGAGGAATTAATTCGAGCGGCTGAAAAATATAAATCTCCTATTGAACAACCACCTTTAGATGTTTACGAGAAGGAGTTAGATGGGTTTGATGGATATGTTCCTGAAACATTTGCAACACCGGAAGAGGTTGAAGAATTTAATTCCGATGTTGAGGTTAACATATTTGTTACCCCAACACCAACTAATACTCCAACACCAACTAACACCCCGACAGATACGATTACGGAGACACCCACCATTACCCCAACAGAGACACCTACAATGACTCCAACGGAGACTGAGATTCCGACATTCACTCCAACTGAAACGGTAACGCCAGTGGAGGTTATAGAGGTTTCACTTGAAAATATTCCTGTGGTCATTCCTGTGGTTATTCCGACAGTTGAAACACCTGTTTATACCGAAACTCCCGTAGTTGAAACTCCGGTGGTTGAAGTACCACCACCAACGATTGAGGATGTGCCAATTGAATCAGATGAAATATATTCACCTGAAGATATGGAAGAAATTAAAGAATGGGATGTCACATTAATGGATGGTTTAGAGGATGAACAACCATACGAACAACCACAAGATGTCTTACCAACCAATGAACTTCCAACGATAGAATCAGAGGAAGAAAAAAAAAAGTAATAGAGTCCCAATTACAGGTGGAAAATTCTCCAAACGATGGTTTGGAAAAGGTTACGGATACTATTAAAAGTGATGACCTTTATTGGGAATCAGGGGATGATAAAGGAGATGAAAAACCGAAAGTAGGATTACCTTCGAGACCATCACCAATGAAAAAAACTATTACAAGGAATGTTGGAAATACACAACGTAGAAGGTTTAGATAATGATAACCTAAACATTAATAGACGTAAAACAAAAAAAAATCAAATATTACTATACGATACTGGTAGAAGAGCCGATGACTTTATTAATAAGTTAAAGTATAGAAAAAATGGGAAATTTTCAGAAGTGCCCCATTTTATAGTTACCAAATTGGGAACTATCTACCAATTATATGACACCAATCACTACTCAAACACATTTGGTGAACCTAAAATAGATAAACAATTTATTAAAATTGCAATTGAAAACCTCGGGTGGCTAAGTAAAAATACCATCACGGGGTTTTTAAATAATTGGATTGGAGACCCATATAGGTCTGAACCATTTGTTAGAAATTGGAGAAATTACTATTTCTGGGATAGGTACAATGATGGGCAATTAGAGTCAATTTCCAAATTATGTAACCACCTTTGTGAACTCCACACAATACCACCCAAAATCGTTTCATCACAAGGTTATTTAGAAAATGCAATAAAATTCAACGGAGTTGTCTGTAAATCCAATTTTTCTAATATTTATACAGATATAAACCCATCATTTAATTTTAGAATAATTTTTAAAAATGAGCAACAAGAAACAGACATCATATGACGAGATGAAAGGTTTTCTCAATATAATGAGAAATCTTAATGAGTCAAAAATGACAAACAAACGAACAATTACTGAAGATGTTGAATCTCCAGCCCCAATGGAGCCAGGTGACGATATCGATGAACCATCACCGGAATCAAGTCAAAAACAATTTGATAACGTGGAAGTGATAAACGACGTTGAAGTTAAATTACTTTCATACGACCAAGAAGATGTTAAGTTACAAGATGACGAAAAGTCCTCAATCAGTCAATTGGTTGATTCGTTTAGACAACAAGTTGCTCAATTAGTTGATTTAGACCCCGGTTTTACAATCGATGACAAACAAATTAGATTGGATGGTTCTGTTAGTGACTTAGATATCAACTTTGTAATGATTGTTGGTGAAGAAGGTGGTTTATACATTAATTCAGATATGTTACCTATTGAAGATGAAACAATGACTATGTTGGAAAAATTGGTTAAATTCCTACCAACGTACACCTCTTCAATGGAACCATTGATTAGAACAAGAAGAACAACGTAATATGGCATTATCAAGCGCAGATATTAAGGAGATTGAAAAGATTTCAAGGAAAGAAATGAAAGACTTCCTTGAGTCTACCCAAGCACATAATATCGTTATTAAGATGATACAAAAGGAGACCGGTGCAAAAAGTATCGACGACAGAATTGTAGACCTATCAACTAAGGTAGTTGTTGAACTATTCAAAACTCTTTGGCAACGTAAGTCATTTTGGGAAAGTTCATTAAAAAGTGTCAAGTAACATGAAAGAATCAAACAAATTAAAGGGTGGTAAATCTGATAATATGTCGATTAAAGACATTGCTATAAAACATACCTACGACGATTCAAAAGATTCGGTTAATAAAGGTAAAATAGATACCATGGTTTCAAAATTATTGAAACAATTAAAAAAAGGTATTGAAATAGAAAAGGAACACACAAAAACTGAAGGACAGGCAAAAGAAATTGCAATGGACCATTTAAGTGAGGACCCAAACTATTATAGTAAATTAAGTAAAATCGAAGAATTTAAAGAATCAATGGGTGCCGATGCATCTGGTTCTTTTGAAATGTCATTTAACTCTAAACCAATTAAAAGACCTATAACTAAAATTCATAATATGAATGAAGATGTGGATATTGATGAGGCCATGGCCGCAGACGCATCGGGAGCATATGATGTCCCATTCCCAAGTAAAAAACGTAAAGACCCATTGAGTATTGGTGGAGTTGATAGTATTAAAAAGAGTAGGGCGGTGGTTGATAAGAAATTCCCTAAATGGGGTGGACCTAAAGGTGTTTATGTGAAGATAAAGGAAAAATGTAAAAAATTCCCATACTGTAATCAAGGAAACACTGGAGCCTTAGAATTTTTTGAGGTTGATGGATTAGTTGAATCGGTACAAAGTGTATCAAAAAAATACGGTATTCCATATGTAGAAATGGAGAAAATCGTATTAAATGAAATAAAGAAGATATTTATTAGATAGTATGAAATCAGATATTCAAAATATAATCAATGAAACTCTAATGGATGAAGTAAGAAGAACCATTTTAGAGGAAAAAGAAGGTAGTGGAAGTAACGAAGTGTACCACATTACCTGTGAAGGTAACCCTGTTGATTCATTTGAGTCTGAGGAAGACGCATATAAACATTTAGATATTTATAAAGATAAACATCCTGAGAAGGAATTTATTATTGAAAAACAAAAATATAACTCACACTCTGATATGATTGACAAATTGGATGAGATGGGAGAAACCTTTGAAGTAAAAGAAACAAAAACCATGGAAAAAAAGTCTATAAAAGTTAAAAACATAGCACAAGCAATTTTAGATGCTAAAGAAAGAGGTCTTTCTGAAATTAAAGTTGGAGGAGAAACATATAACGTTGAAGAATCATATAAGCAACTTGAAGAAGAAGAAATGTGTTCTGAGTGTGGTGACGGACCAATGTATGAAGAATTAACAGGTAACCAAGGTGAACTTGATACCGATGATGATGGTGACATTGAAGCCGACGATTTGGCCGATTTAAGAGCCGGTAAAAAGGAAGATGTGAATGAAGGTGAAGGTCATGGTGAGTGTAACGAATGTGGTTCTCCTATGAATGAGGAGGGTCATTGTGACGAATGTGCAATGATGAATGAAATGGATGACGAAACCGTTGTTACAAGTTTTGACGACCTTGGAGAGGGTAATGACGAAGAAGTTATTACATCTTTAGACCAATTAAGTGAAACTAAAAAAATTAAATTAAGATTATCTGAAAACGAATTAGTATCGTTGATTTCTAGAATGGTTTCCGAAGCGGTACCTGGACTTGATATAACTAAAAGAGTACAGAAAACTTCAGGTGACGAATCTAAATCACACATGTCTGATGTTGAAAAGAAATTAAAGAGTATTTCAACATTCGATGGTAATGATAATCCTGAGTTCCCAAATCAAATTAGTAAAGGTACTAAAGTTGCACAAAGAACAACTGATGAAGAAAACGAAGAAATTGAAGATAATAGAGGTGGTGGAATGGAAGATTTACAATACGACTACGAACCATCAGAAAGATTCAAGGATAGATTAAAGAAAGCGTTAGAGGGTGATTCCACAATGGGTAACTCACACGACGCAGCAAATGTTATCGCCACTAAAACAGGTGAGAACATGGGTAAAAAAGTAGAAAGAAAAGCAAAGAAGTTAGCGGGTGAAACACAAGTTAGTTGGGGACATAAAGGTATTGAACCTTTGAATGTTAAAACAGTTAACGAATCGAAACCCACAATGTCTTCAGTCTTAGAGGAAGAAGTTAAAAGAATGAAGAATATTTTAGGTTACAACCAAAAAACACAGTAATTCTAATTAAACCTTTTTATTGTGAGATTAGAGGAGAACATATTTAGAATAAAGGAAGTTATGGGATTAATCACCGAAGAGGGGGAAACCCCTCAAGGTGTTGAGATTAATCTTGGTAACGTTTTTGAAAGTGGTAAGTACATTGTCACTCCCACGGTTGGTACCAAAGTTAACGGTGCTATTACTCAAATTAAAAATTTTATCTCGAAAAATCCTGGTAAACCTATTTTGGTAACAATAGAGTCTTCAGAATCTAAAGTACCGAACTACGACAGGGAAAAATTTCCTGCAACAGGAAATAAAACTACAGATTTTACAGAGGATAAGAAATTACCTGTGGGGGTTCTATCAAAAAATAGAGCAAATAATTTGGCCACATATTTAAAACCAAAATTACCAAAAAACGCAACAATAAACATTGTTGATAAAGGTTCACAGGGACCACCATGGAAGGCTCCGTTTAATGCTCAAGACCCAAATTACACCAAATTTCAATACGTTAAACTATACGCAAAACTTAATGCTGGTCAAACTGTAACGGGTCAAACCACCACAGTTCAAACCGAAATAAAACCTAAAATTTGTGACACATCAATTGAAAGTCAAGGGATTTACGGTAGCGCAACGAAAGGTTTTATTGCTGAACAATTTAATGTTCAATTGGGTGACGGGGAAAGTTTATTTTATTTTGCATTACAATCTTTTGCAGTTCCAGATATTCTTATTGTCGAATATAATGGTAAAACATACACCACAGGACTTACCGGTCTTGATAGTGAAATGAACCGATTGTTAGTTGGTACAACAATAGGTAACTATTATGGTGGTGGTGACAAACCTTGGTACTTTAATGGTTTAGAAATATCCCCAGCATCGGAATACAACGCTGACCAATTATTAAAGGCATACCCTAATGAATGGGACACCAACTCTTTTAAATCTTGGAAACCGGATGCGCAGTTAACACCGGGATTCTTCACAAAAAACAAAAGTTCAATAAAACCATACAAACTAAAAACCGGACAGATTAAAAGTGCGGAAGAAGGTCAAAAATATTGGGATAGTGTTGAGGTAATTAAAATACAACAAGTAAAAGGCGTAAACACCGCCAAAGTAAGTGTTGTTGGTATTGTGGGGTCAACACAATGGAAAATAAACATTAAATGTGGTAACTTTGAATCAGGTACTGTTACATCTGCAACAGGACAAAAAACTCAAGGTAACGTAAAATACTACTAATAATAGTTTTCACTTTAAGACATTACTAATTATACTCAATAAACTTCTTTTTGTCCTTTTCTTTCCTTATATTTTTAATATTAAGTGATATGGAAAAGAGAGAAGATTATATTGAGTTTGAAACCGAGGATAAATATAAACATCAAATCGATATTTGGTACCGTGCATATAATATACATAGAGAGAAGGTAGAATTGTTTTATGATTTTCTATCTTCTCTTTATGATTTAGTCGATACAACTTTTTTAGGTGTCGATGTTCTACACAACGAACAAGACCAACACATCCACTTCAACTGGTGTTGGGATAAGGTAATGACCGATTTTTCAAAAGAAAAGATTTATTTTAAGGAAAAGGGTAATCATTATGAATACCTTTGGAATTTCTTTAATGAGGCATACTACGGAGTCAAAATGGATGAGGGTAACCCTCGTATTGGTGAATACTTTTATAAGTTGTTCGATTTTAAACACAAAAAATCAAGGTCAGAACTTGATATGTTGACTGAAGTTTATAAATTATTAGAACAAAACTTGAAAAAATAGAATTTTTTCCGTATATTGATAATAAAAACGGAAACTTATGGAAACGCTAAAGAAAATAAAAGACTTGGTGGAGAAAATGTCTGTTGACACCACTAAAGTATATGAGAAAGGTAATAGGAGTGCCTCGATACGTGCTAGGAAACACGCACAGGAAGTTAAACAACTCATTGCCAATTACCGCAAAGAAATATTAGAGGAGATAAAACAACATGATTGAGCAAATTAAATTATTCGTGTTTGTTTTAAGTTTTGTTTATACTTTAAAATTTATTTTTGAATTTATAATCAAATTATTTCAATCAGAACCGGTGCCAATGGCAGTAACAAAAGTAAATGAAGTGTTCCTTTACTTATCGATATCATATATCATAACTTATTTTATAATTTAATATCGTGTTTGAAAATATAAGATTTTTAAGACCCTATTTCTTCTCATTGAGAGAAATCGATAATAATGTTAGCTTGGACATTAAACTACCCGTAACATGGAGATTTGAACAAATCTTAACTCCGTACAAGTCAATTAAAGTTAAAGTTCAAGATAAGAACGATAATTTTACTTTATTGTCAATAATTGCAAATGCAACTGCCGATGGATATGACATGGTTTTTAGATGTGCAAAAGATGTAATTGAGACTAATAAGGAATTAGAGGAAAAACAAAAATTGTTACAATCAAAGATTAAAGAGTTGGAATTGTTGTTCCAACACGAGTCACTTGATAAATTAAAAGAAATATCATTCATAGACAATGTCACAGAAATACAACAAGAACCTACAACAGGGATTAGATTGGTTGAAGAAGGAAGCGGAGAAGGACCAGAAGGCGATTCTGAACCACAAGAGGAGGATGATTGAGGAAATCAAGAAAATTGATAAATCAAAAATCTTCGAAGAACCTAAAAAGGAAAAAATAAACATATTTACAAAGATACTAATGGTATTCGGTTATGGAAAAAAAGGGTGACTTATTGAATCAACTCGCAATTGTTAGTGATTTAGTTGAAAAATTAAACATTGAGACGAATTCAAATACTATTGTGTTGGAAGTTACCGAAATGAATTACCGTAAGGTTTATGATTATATTGCCAAAAAACACAATGGTAAAATATCAAATCCCGGTAAGACCTTTACCATTAAGTTGGGTGATGTTGATATTGTTTTTAATATGAGTAGTGACGGAAAAGTTCGCTCCTCTTAAATCCTTTTGATTCTAATAAAGTATAGAGTGATTTTCTTTGTGCGGTGTTCACATCCTTAACAAATATAAAGTTACCTTTTTTCTTTTTTAGTAGGTCTTCCCTAACCAAATCAAATAACCTATCAGCATCGTATATGTTTTTATTACCGTACAATTTTATGTCATTCTCGACTTGTACAAATAATTTATTGTTTAGAGTGAATAATTGACCAATTTCCGATATCCCCATTATTGTTTCTAACATTTGATGGTATCGGATTCTTTTTTTGGTTTGGAAGTCGTAAATTAATTCTTCTTTCCAATAAGGTATGATTTCCTTGATACGAAGTTTTTCATCTTCCATTTTCGCCTCAATCAATCTACCAAGACTATCTTTAACGTAGGTACTTTTAACCCAACGACTGTTAGGAAAAATTAATCCTAACTCAAAAATCTGTTCTTGTTTTCTCTTACCACCTTGGATTTTTAAGAATCGTGGTTTTCTTTCAGTTTTAAATTCGCGCCAGTACTCATGTATAGTTGTCAATTTTTGACATCGATACAATATTTTGATTCTCTTTTTATTACAAAAGAGAACTATAAAGTACTTTCCATTTTTCATATAAACTTACTAATGAGTGTGTAGATACCGTAAACGGCAAACCCACTCCAAATAACAATGAACCATATCACACCTCTTTCAACGAATTTAGTACTATTAACCATCTCCTCTTTAAAGGTTCGTTTTTTCTTACATTCTGAACACGCCATAACTAAAGTATACACAATAAATAGGAATATGTCAAGAAGTTTGGGGTTTATCTAAAAAACTTCGACCTCCCCCTTTTTTTTACAGATTTTTTTATTTATATTTTCTAATACGCAGGTTAAAAAACACAAATTTTAGTAAAACATGATATCATACATTGGTGGTAAAGCAAGAATAGGTAAGTGGATAGTCCCTTTTATACCGAAAGACATTGAAACATACGTTGAGGGATTCTCGGGGATGTTTTGGGTGTTTTTTAATATGGATTTAAAATCATATCCAAACTTAAAAACAGTAGTTTACAACGATTTTAACGGATTAAACGCTAATCTGTTTAAATGTTCAAAAGACTGTGATAGAATGTGGGAAGAGTTGGCGAAATATCCATGTCAACAGGTTGGTGTAGAGAATACCCCACCTGAATATGAACAAATGTTCAGAACATATCAAAAAGAAGTCTTCAATCCCGAATTGGTTATGGGTGATGAGCCGAATTATGATATCGCCGCGAAATATGTTTACGTTTTAACACAAGTATTCTCAGGTTCTAAACCCGAATCATCTAACTATACCGATTATAAGGGTAAGTACAGATGTAAAGTCCTCATCTTCATGGATAAGTTAAAACATCCTGAATATAGAGCACATTTGGAGAGGATAACATTCGTTGAGAATATGGATTTCCAAACAGTGGTTGAGAAGTACGATTCACCAACAACTTATTTCTATATGGACCCACCGTATTGGAAAACTGAAAACTATTATTCAAATCATGACTTCGATGCTAAAGACCACAAAAGATTAGCCGACACATTAAAGTCAGCACAAGGAAAATTTAGTTTATCATATTATGAATTTCCACAACTACATGATTGGTTTCCAATGTATGGGACAATAGTAGATGAAAATGGACAATTATCAATGTTCGGTAGAGAATATAGATGGGAAAGACAAACATTTAAGAAGGCAGCCGGTTCTAAAAAAGACGGAACACAAAATGATGGTTTCGAATTATTAATAATGAACTATTAAAGAATGAATACGTCACCCGAAGTTTTAATTTACCTTCAAACCGTAAAAAATTACATCGACAATAATGAAGAGGCGAAGAGGTATTTCATCGCCAACGGCAGTGAATCTGATTTTTATGGGATAGTGGTTGACATTGCCCAAATCAACTTCAATAAAAGGGGTGAACCGCAATTAAGTAAAGAACAATTAGAACTTGTTAGAATTACATTAATTGCATTTAAAAAATCGGAAGAACAAGAGTTACCAAATGATTCAATATACGAATACATACCAAAACATATAAATTTTTATTTAAAATAGGATGAGTAGACTACCAGAACATTACCCGTTACATGAGATATCATACGGTTACGAGTTACCATTAGAACAATTATTTGTTCATTACTTCGACGCAACCCCATCTAAATTTAGTGATGGGACTAAAAAATATAAGAACGATATCTATAATTTTTTTCTTTCTAATGGGTTTGAGTTAGAGGGTGAGACACGATTCTTTGGGAGAAGAAATGACAAACCATCCAACAACCATTTATTTTTTAACATGAACAAACACCTCGGTGTGACATTAAAAAGTAGTCACGATAAGACCCACGGTATCTATTATGATATCACATTTCTTTATAGTGCACGTAAAGGTTCTTTCGAAGAACAAATTAAAGATTTTGATTTAAAACAATTTGAAATCGAAATTAAAAAGTCGGGAATAAATTTAGTTAAGGCGGAAATGGGGCATTTAGATACTGAAGAGTATGAAATGAACGTACCCGATATTGATTTAGAATTGAATTACGGTTCTGAATTTGTTAAGGTTCATAATCTCATAATTAAAAGATTAAATAATCCATACGATAAAGGTATTATTCTTTTTCACGGAGACCCGGGTACAGGTAAAACATCTTACATCAAATACCTAACTCGTTTAATTACGGATAAGGAAATCTTATTCATTCCACCCTCAATGGCGGAATCATTATCTGAACCATCAATCATTCCATTCTTAATGGAACATAAGAACTCTATTTTGATTGTAGAGGACGCAGAGAGAGTTATTGCTGATAGAGAGGGTAATGGGTCATCTGTTGGAGTTTCGAACATCCTGAACCTTACAGACGGTATTTTAGGGGATTGTTTGAACATTCAGGTAATTGCCACTTTTAACATGAAGAGAGAGAAGATTGACCAAGCGTTACTTCGTAAAGGAAGATTAATTGCAGAACATAAATTCGGTAAACTAACAACCGAAGAAACAAATCGACTATTGAAACACCTTGGAAATGAAAAAAGGGTTGACAATGGAATGACTTTGGCTGATATTTACAATATAGATGAAGAAGTCTATAAAACAGATAACAAAACTCAAATAGGATTTAATTAAAAAAATATGAAAATAGTATCAAGTGAAGAATTAGAACAAATGAAATTAAACGGAGAAAAAGTTTTAGTTGATTTTTACGCCGAATGGTGTGGACCCTGCAAAACGTTAATCCCGAGATTAGAAAATTTAGAATCAAAATACCCTAATATTAAATTTGTTAAGGTTAATGTTGATGATAACCAAACATATATGGCGAATTTAGGTGTTCGTTCCGTGCCAACAGTTATGTTTTTTGATGGTGACCAAAAAATAAATTCAACAACTGGGATGCAGTCTCCGGCACATTATGATGAAATCCTATCTCAAATGACGGGAAATGAGCAATAAAATATTACTATTTACTTTAGATGGTTGTGGACATTGTAAAACCTTAAAGGGCGAATTAAAAAAACTTTCCATCCCATTTACCGAAATTGAGGTAGGAAAAAATAAAAAATTATGGAATCAGGTGGTTGAACAAACTAAACTAGATTTTCTTCCAACATTTTTCATAAAGCAAGAGGGCAGTGAGTCTGGACCGGTTTTTTGTCCCACAAGAGACTTTAATAACGACAAAGAAGCGTTAGAAATAATAAAAAAATACATTACTTTAGAAAAAGAGGATAAATAATCCTCTTTTTTTGTGCCTATAAATCATTATAAAATATTTATGTAAAAGACTTTACTTTTACATGGCATTACAAAAGATTAATTGGACCCAAATTGAAACAGTTCCACCTTCGGGTTCAACTGTAATTCTAGGAAGCGCATCGTCACCTTTAGAGGGAATATTCACTAACGATTTAAATATTAGTGGAGCGCTCACAATCAATACCCTTCAAACATCTGGTAGTGTTATTGTCGGTGGTAATTTAACCGTACTTGGTACAACTACCACTATCGATTCAACCACAATATCCCTTGGCGATAATATTATCGAATTAAACGGGACTGCAGATGCATTTGGTGGTTTTATCGTTAGAGACCCAACATCACCAAATTTGGTGTCGGGGAGTTTATTATGGGATTCCGCAAATGACAGATGGATAGCGGGTCCTTCAGGTTCTGAACAACCAATTCTTATTGGTGGTTTGGGTAACACAAATGTGTTACAAAAAGTTCATGCGAACGGTACTCTTGTAGATTCACGAGTATCTGACGACGGTTCCACCATTACTATTAGTGGTGCAACTATTATTAGGGGAGACTTAATTGTTGAGGGTAAAACTACCCTTATTCAGAAAAATGACCCAAATTCCGAATCTCTTGTGGTTTCAGGAGCAATGTCTATTGTTCAAAACATGATTAATTCGCAAGTTATTTCGGCCTCTCTAAATCTCCAAGGTTTGGGTGTATTTTCCAGTCCAACCGCAAATGCTGAGATTGACTTAGGAGGTTTTATTTAAAGGAAAAATTAACTATTTATATAAAAGAAAGAAAATTATACAAGAAATATGGCACAAATAATTAAACACAGAAGGGGTTCCATCACGCAACTGAAAGATGTAACCGCCAGAAAGGGTGAATTTGTTGTAGCAACCGGTTCTATCGGTACAATGAATGGTCCTTGGGTGTTCGTCGGTGATGATGAAATCGCTGGTGGATATAAACCCACTTCTAAAATATACGAAGGGTCTACAGTACCTACGATTGCTGCCGGTTCATACGGTACCCTCATCGACGGTACACCATTCTACTCAACCACAGATGAAGCGTTATACGTTTTAGCGTCGGGTGGTAATAGAAAGATTGACTTAACGGGTAACATGGAAGGAAATACAATTTCCAACATTACAGTTACTAGTTTAACAGGTAGTAATGCGAATATCACGTACATAACAAGTAGTATTGGTAACTTTACATCTGCGTTAACGGGTTCACACGTAAAAGTGACTAACAGTTTGACTGTTGGTGGTGATAGTGTTTTTACAGGAAATATCACAGGTTCAAACTTAAAATTAACAGGAAATGCGGTTATTGATGGTAATATCACTTTAGGTGGTAACATTACTGTTGGTGACGGTGATACAGATTTTGTATCATTTGGTGCCGACATCTCCTCTTCAATTGTTCCTGACGTTAACAACGCATTTGATTTAGGTTCTACCTCAAAATATTGGAGAAACCTTTATCTTAGTGGTACGGCATATGTTAATACATTAAATGCTGGTACAACTAATGTTAGTGGGATGACAATATCTCAGGATTTACTTGTTAGTGGTAGTTCTTATTTAGGAAATGAGATAACCGATAAAGTTATTGTTACAGGTTCATTGAATGTACAAGGTTCTGCAATATTAACAGGAGCGGTTACAGCATCCACATTCACAGGTTCATTTATTGGTGATGGTTCTAACTTAACAGGAATTGTTTCAACTTTATATATTACATCTTCTGACGGTACAACAACCAATCTTGGTGACGTATCATTGAAAACTGAGAGTATAACATTTGAAGGTGTGGCATCTAAAGGTTTAACCACTACATTCAATGACGGTACTAACACATTAAAATATGATTTAGCACAAGACATTAGAACAGGTGCAACTCCTACCTTTAATCAGTTTACTTTAAGTTCTCAAGCAACAGGTACAACACAATCTGTTAGAGCAGACAGAAACTTAACTATAACAGGTACAACAAATCAAGTAACGGTAGTTGGTGGAATTCAAAATCTAACAGGTGATAGAAGTTGGGGGGTTAGTTTACCTCAAACGGTAGATTTAGGAACGGGTTCTACATTAAATTCAACAACCGCTAACCATACTAACTTAGTATCAACTAACATTACAGGTGGTACAATGACTATTACAGGAAACACAGGTTTCAATGGTGACGTTAATATTAGTGGTAACTTAAATTTATTAGGTAGTGCGACTCAAGTACACATCTCATCATCAGTCATTGAATTGGATGATAATATCATTAGATTAAACGCATACTCTCCATTTGAAAGATATGCGGGATTTGAAGTTATTGACTCGGGTTCAGTTGGTGTATCTGCATCATTGGTGTGGGATTCATTGAGTGACTATTGGATGTTTGTTTCATCAAGTGGAGATTCAAGTAAATTAATTGGTACAACCCCAGGAACTTATGGTTCTGAAATAAGTTTAACAACAAATACAATCCCTAAAGCAACCGGAGCAAGTAGTATTGGAAACAGTTTACTTACTGATAATGGAACGACTTTAGCATACAACACAAATAAATTCACCGTAACTGCGGGTGATGGGGCAACCTTAATCGCTGGTAACGTTACCTTGAGTTCTGCGGGTGGTGCGGATGGTTTAACCAAAACATCAGCAATTATGTTTAGAAATAACACCAACGTTGTTGGTTACGTTTCAACAACAGAAACAACTGACGTTATGGATGGTATTTTGGGTTATAAAAATTCAAATGGTGGTTTAATATTCTCGACCGTCATTGATGGTGGAACTTACTAAAAACAATCAAATACAAATAAAAAGAAACCTCGAGAAATCGGGGTTTTTTTATTTACATGTAATGAAGTATTTATTGTTATACCTACATAGGTTATAATAATTGGTACATACCAAGTTTAAGAAGAAACCATACATATGGCGCAAATAGTAAGACTGCGTAGAAGTTCCGTTTTAGGTAAAAAACCCACAAACGCACAACTCGAATTAGGGGAATTATCCATTAACACTGGCGACGGTAAAGTTTTTCTTGCCAAGTCAGGTTCAGGGGGACCCTCAATCGAAGAATTAATCTCTACGAATACCGTAAACACGGGTTCGATAAATTTAATTGGTAACGTAACCGCGTCTAACTTTTCTGGGTCATTCATTGGTAATGGTAGTGGGATAACAAACGTAATATCGTCATCTTATGCTGTGACATCGTCATATGCGGGATTGGCATTTACAGTAGAATCAACACCGGGAGTAACACAACTCCTAACTGTTTCCACACCTTCAACAACTTGGACATTTAACCACAACTTAGGTGAAAGATTCCCAACCATTCAGGTATTTGATTCCAATGGTTTTGTGGTCATCCCAACATCGATTGATTGTCAAACAATCAACACAACTGTTATAACTTTTTCACTTGCACAATCAGGTTATGCAACTGCAACTGTTGGTGGTGGATTACCGGCAATTAGTTCGTCATATTCGGGAAGAATACTACAAACCGACGGAGTGGGTGCGAGTTGGAATACCATAACAGGTATGGGATTTGCATCAACGGGTTCAAACTCCTTTAATGGTAACCAAACAATCACAGGTTCGTTAAACGTAACGACAGGGTTAACGGTAACGGGCTCTTTAATTATATCAAATGGTTCTGTTACAATGCCCGATAGACCGGCATTTAGAGTAATTGGAACGGGTGGGGCAACTGCCGCAACAACTATATTATCGGGAAGTAAAGTAACAGTAGATTATAACCAAGGAAATCACTATAACCAAACAACAGGACTATTCACCGCACCAGTCGCGGGATTATACCAAGTAAATGCGGTGGTTAGAACAAGCTCAAATTCGTTAGGTACGATATCTCAAGCAATTGTTTACAAACAAAGTGGTGGAAGTGATACCACACAAATAATGATTGAATTTGCGGCAAATACCACAATGAACCACGCAGGGGGTTCAACTATTAGTAAAATGGCAGTTGGAGACACATTACGATTGGTGGTTACTGTTGGTGCTATTTCATTTGACGGAAACAATAATTTCTCAGTAGCATATATAGGATAAATTATGGGACATCATAGAGGGCCAAAAACAACAACACAAGATTTAATTTTTTGTTACGATACAGGTAATGAAAAGTCGTTTGCTGGTGAACCAACAACCAATCTTCTTGACCCCAGATGGGAGGCCGCTTGGAGTATAGATGGTTCAGGACAAGGAAGTCTCGGTACAAGAACAATGTTGAGTCAATTCCATTGTCGAATTGTGGATGTTGCATCAAACACAAGACAATCCGAATGGGTTTATGGTTTGGCTGGAAATACAACTTACACATTTTCAGTTAAGTTTAAAAAGATAAGTGGTGCTCCGACATTAAGGTTTCAAATTCAACCATATAATGGTGGTTCAAATATTACATCATATTTTCCAACAACCGCACAAATTGGTTTAACAGATATTGATGAATGGCAAACCGCAAAATATACAATTACCACACCAACAAATACCGATAGAGTAATGTGGTATATGCAAGATGGTGATGATTATACAACATATACTCACACATTCGAATTAAAAGATGTTCAATGTGAACAGAAGTCACACCCAACACCATTTGTTTATGGTACTCGTTCAAATACACAAGGTCTTTTAGATTTATCTAAGAGGAGTGTGATGACGGTTGCGAATGCATCATTTGATTCAAACGCAATGTTGAATTTTGATGGGACAAATGATTATGCTCAGTTAACATCATTCCCACAACCAACAAACTATATTACATGTGAGGCGTGGATTAATCCACAGGATGCGGTTACACCGGGAACGATTAGAGGGGGTGTAATTTCGAGTACAAATAGCATGTACTTAGGAATTTTTGATTCTGCAGATGGAGGTTCAACTTTTGGTTCACATTGGGCGGTACAAACCTCAACAGCAAGACCATATAATGTAAATGGACAAATACCAAGAAATCAATGGACACATTTGGTTGGCACATACGATGGAAGTTTTAGTAGGATGTATATAAATGGTGTTGAAATTTGGAACTCACCTTTAACGGGAACAATACCAAGCGCAACATATTACATCGGAACATATGGTGGAACCATTGTGGATGATACACATAATTTTAATGGATATATTCCCGTTGCCAAAATTTATAATAGACCATTAACCGCAGAACAAGTTTTACAGAACTTCAATGCATCAAAAAGAAGATTTGGTTTATAATGAGTAGCGGTCCTAACATAATAAAAGATGGTTTAATTTTTCACTACGATTTAAGTGATGGAAAATCATTTGCGGGTGAACCAACAACAAATTATATCTATCATCAGAATCCAAGAATTGATGGAACATATTCACCATACATGCCGGAAAGTGCACAGGGCACGATTGCGGTAAATCATCCACAAGCAATTAGGGTTTACAACATCAATGGTGATGATATTACATATTATTTAAATACCGGTGTTGGTGATTGGACAAATGCAAGACATGCATATTGGATTTATGATAATGATTTAAAAAAACCTGTAGTCCAATCATATGACACTGCAGGTAGTTGGCAGGCGAAGTATATGGGGGCGGGAATGGATGCATGGTCAACATATGGAATGACCGCAGGTTCCCAATATACTATTTCATGGTCACAATGGACCAATAATTTAAATAAAAGAGCACATGTTGGTTTTTATAGTAGAGATAATGGAGGCGGATGGAATTTTTGGGATGGGTTATCAAGCGTACCTGTAAATACCAAAACTCATACTTGGGAAAGATTATCTCAAACATATACAGTTTCCTCAAGTAGAAATTTAAATGATTCCGCTGGTAACGTGTACTTCTACACACACGTTTTTGATACTGGATATATTAGAATTGCCGATGTTCAATTAGAATTAAAGGACCATGCAACAAAATTCAGCCCAACACTCACAAGAAGTTCGACTCAAAGTTTAATAGATAGAACAAGAACAATAACATCAATCGATGTTTCAAATGTATCATTTAACTCAAGCGGAAAAATGATATTTGATGGTTCAAACGATTATACATTAATGAATCCCGTTCTTTCATCGGGACAACAACAATACACCATGGAAGCGGTGTTTAAAACAAACTCATATTCCACGCAAGTTATATGGGAACAAAATAGTTCATCCGTATCGACACATACAAGAGCATGTATGATTTTATTATCAAGTGGTTATGGAGGGTTTAATGGACAAGCAAATGACTTACATAGTTCAGTTCCATACACAACAGGTGTTTGGTATCATTGGGTAATCACCGTTGATAAAAACGATGCAACCAACCCAATAAAAATTTATGTTAATGGTTCATTATATACACAAGGTAACACAAGTGGCGGGGCAACAAATCTAAATGTTGGAAATTATAAATCCGCGTTGGGTTACAAAGTAAGTGCCCCATCCGAATATTTTAATGGTGAAATTGATATTGTTAGAATCTATAATAAAGTATTAACGGCGGAAGAAGTTAAAAAGAATTTTCACGGAATAAAAGGAAAATATAATTTGTAGCATGTCATCAACAATAGTAACAGGTCCCGATAATTCAATTAATAATACATCCAATGTAAGTGGAGTTGTAACCGACTCTCTTCAGTTATTCTATGACCCCGCTCGTTATTATTCATATCCGAATGGTGGTTACATAATGAGAGATTTAAGTGGTAATGGTAGAGATTTAACTTTTTACACTTTAGGTGGAAGTACATACTCCGCAAATCCCCCACAACCACCTCCATTTACAAAAGTTAAAGGTGGGGAATTCACATTCGATGGTGTTAACGATTTTGGTAAAACACCCTCAACGTTTAATTTGGGAACAACCTTTACCGTATCGGCGTGGGTTAAATTAAGTGTCGGTGGTGATAATGCAATTTTAGGTCACTGTAATGGAGGCCCATCAGGTGCCGGTTTTGTTATTTCAAATGGATTTCTAAGAATGTGGTATTATACCGCACCATGGCAAATAATTGATAGTACATCGGGCGGGATTAATGATGGTAATTGGCATTATTGTGTTTGGTCAGTTGCGGGTACAAACATTAAAATGTATATTGATAATAATATGGTGGATGATACCACTTTAGTTGGTTCAATTAATCCACCGTTAAATAGTATTGGGTGTTTATGGGGTCCATGTAACTCTGATAGTTACGGTCCCGGTTCAGATGGACCTAGTACACAGTTTAACGGTCAAATAGGGGTTGTGATGTGTCATTCAAAGAGATTATCCGACACTGAAATTGAACATCATTGGGAAATCTTCAAGAAAAGATACGACATCTAACCAATTAATTTTAGACCCGGTATTTATTGTTATACCCAAACAATATGGCATTAATATACAGTCCAAGTGTAAATACAAATAGTTTAGTACTTTATCTAAACGCCGCGGATTCAAACTCATTAGGTACCCCAAATTCAAATTGGTCGGACCTTATGGGTAACGGAGATGCTGTTAGGGTTAATTCTCCTATCTACGATTCCACAACAAAATCATATACTTTCGATGGTACGGGTGATTATTTCACATTAAATGGAAATACCGCATTTTCTAATATTACAGGTGACATTACGTTAACCGCATGGTGCAACCAACCATCATCACCGGGTCCTCACCAAACAGTTATCTGTACAGATTTAACATATAGAGGAGGATTAAAATTGATGAGTTATTATCATGGAGGAATTGGTGCGTGGTTGGCAAATTCCGACGGGAGTCAAGATTACATGTTATCAAGTGACGGAATTCAGGGTACGGGATGGCATTTTCTATCAACAACAAGAAGTACGGGTGGTCAATTAACTCTTTATTTGGATGGGGTACTTGTTAATAGTGTAAACACATTTTTAGGTCAAACTTACAATTCAGGTAATTCTAGAATTGGATTAGATTATCATTCAAGTGGATACTACTATAATGGAAATATCGCAATGGTACAGGGTTATAATAGAGTACTACAATCATCTGAAATCCTTTCATTATATAATCAACATAAAAAAATATTTGGATTATAATGCCAACACACGTAGGACCCAACATATCAGGAGAAGAGAATTTAGTATTTGGTTACAATTTAAGTGACCAGAAGAATTCTTATTTGGGTGAACCAACAACCAATTTGGCAAACAACACACCACTGTATGGTGGTTGGCCGAGTTCATATACCTTAATTGATAGTGCAACAAAAACTTTTGATTTTACAACATCATCTGTTGAATGGGGAGGTGTTGCGGCATGGACAACTTTCTATTATAATGTATCCGAATATACGGGTCAATACGTTACCATATCTGCAGTGGTTGAATCATTCGATGAATCCAGTGGTGTGTTTAGTTTTATGTGGATTGGACAAACGGTTGATGACCAAGTTTATTTGGGGTATTCACCCGAACAAGATAGAAACACAAAAACCACTAAAACAAGAGAAAGAATTTCATGGAGTGGAGTTATTGGTACAGGTGGTAAGGTTGGAATTACAATTTGGATGAACAACGGTACCAATGGACCATCAGGAAGTGTTAAAGTAAGATTTTCAAATGTCCAAGTGGAATTAAAATCACACCCAACCACATTTGTTAATGGTACTCGTTCCACAACTCAGGGTTTATTGGACCTAACCAAAAATAGTACGATAAATTTAACTAATGTCTCATTCGATTCTAACTCTCAAATGACTTTTGATGGTACCAATGATGGTATAAATTTAGGTGTTAGTAGTGTTTTTAATAGGTTTACGGGAGAATTCACCATAGATACGTGGGTTAGAAGGTCTAACTTAGGAACTACGTGGGGTAACATTATTGGTGATTACTATACAAATACCACAGGGAGTCCTCTTGAATGGCAAATCATGATGGCGAACAATGGACAGTTGTTTGTTTATAATGTAACATATGGTTATGTTATAAACCCGATTGCTAGTGGATTTGGGCCCAATACATGGGTAAATGTGGTACTCAGTAGAATTGGGTCAACACTTAGTTTATATGCTAATAGTAATCTAATTTCTTCGGTCACCAACACTACAACATTTGGGTCGGCAACTGGAAATTTACGAATTGGTATTGATGGTGATGGAATTTCCGAACCGTTTACTGGTGACATATCGTCTGTTAAAATATATAATAGAGGACTATCATCCTCAGAAGTTCTAAACAACTATAACAATACTAAAAGAAAATACGGAATATAATGGCAGTACAAGACGGATATGGTAAATCTTCAGGTTCAGAATCATTGGTGTTTGCGTATGATTTAAAAGACACCGTTAATTCTTTTAGAGGAGAACCCGCAACAAATTCACAAAATGCAGACATATCATCCATGACTCAAGTCGGATTTGATAGTTGGAGTTGTTATGACGGTTCACCACCATATCATACTTGGGGAACTAATCAATCAAAAACATTTGTAACAATACCGGGACCTTTTGGTACTTCGGTAAATGCAATGTTATATCACAATTTTAACGGAGGGTTTTACGGACCGACAGATTGGGGTGCGGTACCGAATGGTACAATAACAGCAGGAAGAACTTACACAGTTCAAGGATGGGTAAGGGCGGCGGATAGTTCAAGTATAGGTAAAACAGTAACTCCATACACGTATTATTCCCATTCAGGGGGTGCGTATTCTGCGGGTACAAATTATACATTAACAGACCAATGGCAACTTGTTTCACATACACATACTGCACAATATAATGCATCTGGAGATGGTGTTATGTATTTCTTCACACAAAACTCGGGTGAAGTTAAAATGTACTTAACTATGACTGGCGTATTTTTAGATGAATCACACGCAGTTCCATGGATTGTGGGTGGTTCAACAAGAAGTAACACACAAGGACTATTAGACTTAACGGGAAATAATACAATTGATTTATCAAATACATCATTTGATTCAAATTCATTAATATCGTTAGACGGTTCGAACGATTATATAAAAGTACAACAGAACGCATCATTATTTGGAAATGATTGGACGTGGGAAATGGTTGTAAAGTTTAACACTAACACGGGTTATTATCAGGGGTTGGTTTGGGCTGAAGGAGACACAGGAGGTGGGAGCGGACTCCAATACCTTTTTTGTTTATATGGTAGTAGTTACTTTCACTATAGAATTAGTAACACGATAACTGGATGGGGATACACCGATACACCAACCATAACTTTTGACCCATCACAATATAATCACATTGTTTGGTCATTTATTAATGGTACAACAAAAATTTACATAAACGGGAGTTTATTTCACACTGACACAACAAGGGGTGAATATGCTGGTGGTGTTAATTCACCCGTTTTTTTGGGTGCAAGAAATGATGGATGGGGTGGTTCAATAATTAACCCCAACGTATTTAAACGTTATAACAGGGCACTTACATCTACAGAAATAACAAACAATTACTTAAAATATAAACGTCAATACGGATTGACTTAATAGGTATTTATATAATATAAGATTAAGATATGGCAATGCATTTTGGAGGGAGATATACAAGTGTATCTCAAATAACAGGACCTAGTGGATTTTACAACATCAAAGTCGGAAACGACAATGTTGTGGTATATGTAGACCAAGAATACGATGGTGGTGGATGGGTATGTGTTATAGCGAATAGAGCGGGAAATGGTGGGATGAATAGTTTAACTTATTATGATGCTATAAACACATGTAACTATCGAGCATCGTCAGCGACAACACCCGCACCGTTATACAATTTATCTAATTTATCCGATTATAATATTTGGATTGGGACAAAATATTGGGAAGCATTAGGAAAACGACACGACTCAAGTAATGTAACTGTTGTACAGTTCGTTACCCCAACAAATGGAACACCGTTAAGTGGTGCACATACAAAAAGATATAGATGGAGATTCTCTAACTTCGCACCATCATTTGAATTTTCGGGTGTTGCTGCGGTAAGTGATGAGACAAGTACCGGTTCACCGGGTTTTTATAATAACCATGCCGCTGGTGGGTACAAACTAAGTTCATACGATAATGACCAAGACACCAACGGTGGGAGTTGTTCATCGTATTATAATAATAATCCATGGTGGTATGAATCGTGTTGGTCGGGTAACTATTTTGCCGGTGGTGGATATAATGATGCCCCATATTGGGTTGGCTCAGGAGGTGATTACCATCAATATGGTGCGGTTTATATTAAATAAAATACTATGAAATTAGAGTTCAACATAAAAGAAGACAAATACAAAAGAATCATCAAATCACCCGAAGGTGATGTTGATTTCGAAAGTAATTGGGAAATTTATTGCCCAATATATGGTGACCAAATATTCATTGATTTTGAAAATCAAATGAAAGATTTATGGGACATAACCGAAGTAGAAAAAATTAATGTTTAATGGCGTCACGTTCAGGAACCATATTATCAGGATTAAACGATGCATATTTTGTCATCGACACACACAATATTCCATCGGGTGTAAGTCCGATTGGTTGTGGTGGATATAATGGTAGTACTGATGGCGTAACAAATCAAATATCAAGAGTAAAAAGTTTATTCATTAATGGATTAAAATTATCAAATAAAACATATTACACCGCAGGTGCAAAAACATATCCCGAAGGAAACTACGGTACTGATGGATTAGGGTTTTTGTATCAAGGTGTTCATACAGGTTATAACATAAGAGGTAATTATAACTTATTCTATGCAAATAGGGGTATAACCATGTGGGTGTGGAACAATGATACGAGTTCTTGGGTTCCCGATTCATATTTTGTTGGTTCAAATTCTGCTGGTTACCATACATACGATAACTACGGTGGTTCGGAAACTGGTTATGGAAATAACTTAGTTTGGTTAGTTAGGGATTATAGTAGAATACGAGGAAGATTCCCAAACTGTACATTCATATTAATTGGTTCACACGCCGCCGACCAATATGATACTAACACAGTTAATATGATGATGGATTTAGGTGCACCATCATTCGTTCAGGGGTGGAATCCATCACCCGGAAGGCCCGAATGGGTATTGGTCGGAAAACCCGGTCTTGGTGCTGGTAATGCGTTTGGATGGGCATTTGAAAACTTTCCGGTTGATACTTCTGCGGTTGCACATTTAAACTTTGGACTACCGATTAAAACTCTTGGTGAACTTGAATTAGATGGTACTGATGATTACATGACATTTACGGGAATTACGGGACACCAATTACCATATGGAACAATTGAAGCGTGGTGCCACCCAACAAATGTAAGTGGACAAAACTATGTTGTTGCGATTGGTGAAAATCAAGTAACGGGAGCATCAAGGGCATTAATGATTAGTGATGGTGTTTGGTATGTTATTAATTATGGCGGTACTAATGAAGATTGGTTGACAGGTGTCAATGCACCAGTGAATACTTGGATGCATGTGGCATACACTTGGTACGGAACCCAATGTAGATTTTATTTAAATGGTGTTGAGTACACCCAAACAAGAAGTGGATTGGTAACACCACAAGGAACTAGACTTACTGTTGGAACACCGGCATGGGATTGGGGATTGGGGAGTTCATCTTATAACTTTAATGGTAAAATAGGGAGTGTTAAGGCATATTCAAAAGGATTAACCGCAACAGAAATCCAAAATAATTACAATAGAACAAAATCACAATACGGATTATAATGGCGAGTAGATTAAATGGAAGGACTATAGAAGATAATTTGACGTTTCATATTGATACGGGTGATTTTTATAATTCATATAAGGGAGAACCCACAACAAATATGAATGGTACTAACGGTCCGGGTATGTATTCTTGGTGGTCAAGAAATGTTCAAACTATCACAACACTAAGTGAAACATATCAAGGGCAACCAATATATCGTGTTTCATTGAGTATTGATATTGCGGACCAACTAAACAATATTAATGCTCGTTGGGGTGCCGGTAGTGGATGGTATTTGGGTGGTCAAACATATAATGCAAATACACCATATATGGTTAGTACCATATGGAGACCCGTTTCACATTCTGATATTCAGATTTATGGACACCCAAGTAATATTAGTGGTTGGGGTTTAAATGTCGATGGAAGTGTCGATTATTATGGTGGGTGGAGATTACATAGAATTGATAGGAACTTTTCTTCTACGGTAAGTGATAATAGATATTTTCACATCCATGCCCCGACAGCGGTGATAGGTGATGTGGTTTCAGTTGATATTACTCACATGCAACAAGAGGCAAAAAGTAGGAGAACATATTTCACAACCGGTACAAGAACGTCAACACAAGGATTATTAGATTTAAAAAATAATGTAACTTTAGATATTAGTACGGTATCGTTTAGTAGTGATACTACGTCTAAAATAACATTCGATGGTTCAGATGATTACATAAACTTACCGCCAGCGGCAATACCCACTGGTAACGAAATAACAATTGAGATAGTAACATCGTGGAGTGGTGCGTTACAGAATAACTCAATTATTGCGGGTGGTAGTGGAAATCAAGATTTAAGTTTACACTTACCGTGGGGAGATGGAAATGTTTATTGGGATTGTGGAAGCCCATTTAATAGAATCAGTAAAGCAATTGGGTCGTCGGATAATTATCTTGGTAATCACCATTGGGTACTTAGTAAGAATTCAACCACAGGTATTATGAGAATTTATTTGGATGGTACCTTATGGCATTATGGTGGAAGTCTAACATCAACAATCCCCTCGTTGGCTAGAGTAAGTGTTGGTAGATATGATAATGGAAGCGCCGCTGCGTATTATTACAAAGGAGACATTCCTGTTCTTAAAATTTACAATAAAGAATTAACACCGGAGGAAGTTCATAAAAACTACCTACATTATAAAGATAGATTTAGTTTAAGAGATGTTAAATCTTTAACTTCAATTAATAATTTAGGTACGGCATCTGAATCCGCATCACCGAGCGCTCATTTATTAAAAGAAGTTGGTATAACGACAAATGGTAATTATTGGTTAAAACCAACAGGTGTTTCGACACCGTTTTTGGCGTATGTTGATTTTAGTAGTGATGATAGTGGTCCATGGGTTCATGTTGGTACAATCGCGGATGAAAATGAAACTAGTAACAATTCTTCATATCATGTATGGAGTAACAACATGAATGCGGCACAATCATGTCCACCGTGGGATGACACGTCAACATTTGGGGGTTCAACGCCAACGTTTGTTGGAGATTATAAAAATAATGGATGGAACAATATACCATTTAAACAAATAATGATTAAAGATGCCGGTAACACTCAAAGAAAGATATTACACACAAATGAAAGTGAAATTAAATCCAGTAATGGTTCACTAAGAGAATGGTTTTCATCATTAAAATGGGGAGCATTAGGTTCTGACGCATCAAATGAGGCTTATAGTCGAAATCGAGTAAAATCGGTTGCGATTACCAACTATGGTATTAGTGACCCTGTTTTACAATCAAGTGGTAAAACAAGATTATTATTTAAGTACGGCGAAATTGATGGAGCACAAGATGGAAACAAAGACAGAACTATGATTGCGTGGCACAAACACGACGCGGCGAATGGTGTCGATGGACCTTCTGGACTTGGTTGTTTTACCAATAGAGGTGGAACAATTGACTATAGAGACATCATACCTGGTTCGGTATATGCGGATGGACAAGATTTTCCACCGGCAAATATTAGTGGGACATACTATTATAGTATTTGGATTAAATAAAGTATTTATAAATAAAAAGAACATGAGCAATTTTCCTAATAGACGTTGGTTGGTAATCCCAACCTCAGAAGTTGAAAACGTAGACTTCAATCAAATACATGAGAATTCACCTGAGACATTACGTTATTCGGTTGATGGAACTAAAACATTCATTAAGTACGAAATTGTTGTTGTCGAAGAAGACATTATAAACACATTCACCAATTTAGAGACTCAAGAAGAAATGACTTCAACGACTCTCGCTGGAACTTATGGTAGACCATCAATTTATGACGGTGTTTACCCTGAATATAACCACGAAGAAATCTTAGCACTTTTGGCGACAGAAGAATGGACAAAACCGATGGATGAAAATATATTCCCAACCCCAACGCCTTCACAACCTGAATAATTTTATGTAAATTTCTATTGTGATAACCAATAGTGACTACATAAAGAACTTTATTACTAATAACGAGGATATTCCTGTCCCCTATCGTTGGACACACGGTGCAACCGATTTCCATATGGGTGACGGGATTATTGTTTATAGTCTAATACAACACATGAGAGCAAAGAATTGTGTTTGTATTGGTTCGGGTGGAGGTTACATTCCTCGAATTATCACTCAATCACGTATTGACCTTCACAAACAAGGTATCTTTGATGGTAATCCCGATTATAATTGGGGTGACATCGGAACAACCTACGTTGTTGATGCATGTAATGGTGTTGGAGGTCAGTCTGACCTTGAGGATGAAGATTCCTTCTACAGAAAGACATTTTACCCACGATTTATTAAAGACACATCCGAAAACGCATTTTATAACTTCTTTATTCTTCAAGATATTAAGATTGATTTCTTGTTTATCGATGGAGACCACACCTATGAGGGGGTAAAATTAGATTTTGACCTCTACTCAACCATATTATCCGAAAATGGGGTAATTGTTATTCATGATACCGATGAAAACTATGAAAATAATCTAATTGTATCTGAAGATGCCAAAAAAGATTACCATAAGTTCGACGGACCATCTAAACTTATCAAGGAACTACAAGAAAATTCCGAGTGGAACTTGATTAATCTATTTAATTTTCGTATCATTCCAACAAAGCCAGCATCAACTGGGATTACGATTATAAATAGAAAAAAATGATAAGGTTATTAACAGTAATTGGACACGGAACTAACTTATTACCGCACTTTATTAAACATTATGAAAAGTATGTTGACGAAATTAATATCATTGTATATGAAAGTGATTTATACAGAAAATTGGGTTTCGAAATTAGCGAGATTCTTAACGGGGTTCCCAATGTAAAAATTGTTAAAACCATTAATGAAAGAATTTTTGATTGGGAGAAAGTAACTCAATCGTACAATTACATTAAAAAAGATTATCCCGATGATTGGTGGGTTATCGCCGACATCGACGAGTTTCACCTCTACCCAAAAGATAACCTTAAACAATTAATATCTGATTGTGAAAAAAACAATTGGGACATTATCCGTGGTGGATTCATTGATAGAATTGGTCCCGAAGGAGAATTTTCAGAATTACAACCAAATGAATCTATTTGGAAACAATACCCAAACGCAGGTTTCTTTAGACACCCAATGAGTGAGGCATGTCCCAATAAGATTTGTGTCGTTAAAGGGTATGTCGAAATTACGAATGGTCAACACTACGCAAAAATAGACGGTCACACAACATGGAGATGGCAAGGATGGAATCACCCATTAATTGCACCAATCGACACACATTCAATACAGGTTCACCATTTTAAATGGGATAAGGGTTCAATTGAAAGAGTTAAAAACGTTGCGATGATTAATCAATCGTATGCATATTCACCCGAATATAGGAAAATGTATGAATCGTTAAGAAAATCAAAATTTAAAATAGATTTAAATGAACCCGAATATATGTTCGAAAAAAATGTACCCCAACCTGAATTCAAAAGGTACAAACAATGGAATAAACTAATTAAAAAAATCATATCAATATGACAACAAAAAAAGGAAATATCACCGAAGGTAAAGATGAGTTCTTACTTCTTGAGCAAAGAAAAGTTAAGGCGATGGAAAAGATTGCTAATTCTTTAGATGCATTAACTGTTTGGTTTGAAGAGGTAGACAAACAAGAATGGAGTCAGAGGATTCAATATTATCTTGCTGAGTGGCATAAAACCACAAAACCAAAAGACCCAACGATAAATGGATAAAAAACTTGGTGTTATAGTTCCATATAGAGACCGTTATGAACACTTACTATTGTTCAAAAAAAGAATCGTTCCATATCTAAAGGAAAAAAATATTGATTTTGAATTAATCGTTGTGGAACAAGATAACGCCACCGCATTCAATAGAGGTAAACTTTTAAATGTGGGATTTTTATATGCCAAAAAAATAAAATGTGATTATGTTGTTTTTCACGATGTGGATATGTTACCGGTTGATGTCGACTACTCATATTCGGATACACCATTACAAATGGCAACTAATTTTGTTGGTGAGACGGATAAAACAATTTTTGATGAATACTTTGGTGGTGTAACAATGTTTCCCGTTGATTTATTTGAAAAAATAAATGGATATGGAAACAATTATTGGGGTTGGGGTTATGAGGATACTGATTTATTGTTTAGGTGTAAAATAAACGGGATATCTTTAGATACTAAAGACATTAAGATGATAGGAAGTAATGTGGCATCTTTAAAGTTTAATGGTGTCGATGCGTATGTTAGAGGAAATAACTTCTTCTCACCAAATAAAGAGACATCAATTTTTATTTCTTTTTTCCCTGATGAATTTACCTGTGACTTTAAAAAATTAGAAGACAAATATTCTATATTTTCAATTCCCGGTTACGACTTCACTGTCACATATAATTCATTTTCTAGATATACTGTTGAGTTGTTCAATGATAATAAAGACATCATATATCAATATTCAAATATAAAATCAAATCACAGAACAAACATTGTAGTTACAATCAATCCAAACGATAATTTGATTAAATTTTACCAAGATGGCGAAATGGTTTCAGAACAACCGTATCGGAATTTATATAATTACACTGAAGAAAAATATTTCTATTTAGGTGTCGGTAATCCAAATAGAGTAAATGATGAAAACTTTTTTAGAGGTTTAATAAACACATTCGCCGTTTTTGATAGTGAACTTTCACACGAAGAAATCCAAGAATTATCTAATAACAAATATTTTGGACTGACTCAAAATTTTGGTAACTACAAATCTGACTATTCTTTAAAACTATACTATGATGCTAAGTTCATTAAGGGTTATAAATTAATGGATTTAAGTGGTAATGGTAATGATGGTGAAATTGTAAATTGTGAAATTGTTGGACAATCATTTGAAGATGTTAAAACAATACTCATTCCATTTAAAAGAAAATCCACATTTGAATTACTACCTCATGAAGAAAATGGTTTTGTTAAAACTGGTTGGAAGAGTGACATGACCCGTTATAACCAACTTAAATTTTACAATGAAGTACTCAAAGGACATGTAGATACTCGAGAAGATGGGTTATCTAATTGTAAGTATAAACAGCATTCAGTCAGTAAGGTTGAGAATCAAGTTAATATTGTAGTTGGACTATGAAACACAAATTAGGGGTATGTATACCATACCGTAACAGAAGAGAACATTTAGATAAATTAATAAACCATTTAAGTCAACATTTAGACGAACAAGGTATTGATTACAAATTTTATGTTGGACACCAAGTAGATGAAAATCTATTTAATCGTGGAATGATGAAGAACATCGCAGCAAAGGTGGCATTTGATGATGGTTGTGATTACATAGCGTGGCATGATGTAGATATGTTGACTCACGATTTAGTATTACCGGACTATTCATATCCTGAAAATAACCCAATCCACATTGCAACAAAACTATCCAAATACAATTATGGAATTGGGTATGACCAATATTTCGGTGGAGTTGTTTTATTCACTAAAGAACAAGTCGATAAGACAAATGGGTATTCAAATGAATATTGGGATTGGGGTCAGGAAGATGATGATTTATTTTGGAGATGTTACTTTGAAAATTACACCACCGGTAAAGTCTATAAAAAAATAGATAATAAACGAGTGGCAATATTCAATGGTGAAAACTCATTAATCAAAATACCATCTAATAGAGATAATAACACATGTCTCCATGGTGACCACACTATTACAATTACATTTAGTGCCGAACAACAGGATGAAAAAACACCCATATGGTTGGTTGGAGATAAAAATAAAAAATTTGTAGAGTATCCATTGTTAAGAAAAGATGGAAGTGGTGGTTGGGGGTTATCCTTCAATAACTCTAGAGCAGTAACTGCAACTTTATTTGATAGGTTAAATCAATTTAATTACAATTGGGCCAAAAGGTTTGAAAATCTTTGGACTCAAGTAACAATGTCATATAATAGTGACGAAAAAAATATGTATTTTTACATAAACGATGAATTAATCTCTCAGATGGACGGTATTAAACAAAATATACCTTTTCCCATAACTGGAGATTTAAGGTCACACGCATCAATTAAACCATTCCTAATTGGATTCTGTAGTCAATCAAATGTATACTATAAAGGTAAAATTGCCGATGTTAAGATTTACAACAAATTCTTTAACGAGATAAACGAAATGGAAGGTAATGTAGATGATTTAGTTTTAGAATGCGACTTTACAAAAGAAATAGACGGAGATGTCAATAACATTTCATTTGAGAATGAGGATATTGAAATTATTGAAAATATAATTCCATACAGAAGGGAAGGTTCCTTCTTTTGTCTTCACCACGAGGATGAGGGATTTGTTAATGGTGGATGGGCCAAAGGTAAATCCACCGCAAAAAATGAAAAAAGATTTGTTACTGAAATGCAACAAAGAAAAATAGACTATAAAAATGATGGGTTCAATCAAATCATGGATAAGTTAACAATTCAAAATATCGAGGAAAATCCTTATAATTACAAAAAAACCACATTAATAAACGTAACAACATGATTACACACCAACAAGTAAAAGAAGAATTAAATTCAACCGGATGTGGTTTTTGTTTGGCAAAATGGACACAGGTAACCATCCATTTACAAATGGGTCAAACACATTCTTGCCATCACCCATCAACACATAATATACCCGTTTCCGAGTTGACGAGAAATCCTTCCGCTCTTCATAATACAAAATTTAAAAAGGAGAAAAGAAAGGAGATGCTCGAAGGTAAAAGACCAGAAGAGTGTGGTTATTGTTGGAATGTGGAAGATAACTCAGATAAATTTTCCGATAGGGTATATAAATCACAGGAACCATGGTCACACCCACACATGGAAGAAATAAAAAATTTGGATTGGAGAGCAGACTACAATCCGAGATATGTCGAAGTGGCATTCTCAAATGTGTGTAATTTTAAATGTTCGTACTGTGGACCATCGTTCTCATCTCAATGGGTACAAGAATCGAAAAAGTTTGGTGGGTACCCAACGTCGGATAATTTTAATAATTTAGAATACCTAAATAAAATAGGTCAAATGCCAATACCACATACGGAAGAAAATCCATATGTTGAGGCGTTTTGGAAATGGTGGCCGGAATTGTATCGTGATTTACATACATTTAGAATTACAGGTGGCGAACCTCTTCTAATGAAAGATACGTGGAAGATTTTAGACTTTATAATTGAGGAACCGAATCCAAATAAAGAATTAAAGTTAGGTATCAATTCCAATTTAGGTGCAACCGATGAACTTATTGATAGGTTAATTGAGAAAATAAAAATAATTGAAGAAAACGATTTAGTTAAAGAGTTGGTGGTTTACACTTCATGTGACACATGGGGTGACCAAGCCGAATACATAAGAAATGGTTTAGAATTTGATAAATTTTGGGCTAATGTGAATAAGGTATTGTCACAAACAAAAAAAGTGGTGGTAGTGTTCATGTCAACTTATAATGCGTTGTCAGTGTTCCGTTACAAAGAGTTAATAAAGGGTGTTTACGAACTTAAAAAACGTTACAATTCTAAAGATAGATATTGGAATCCGGCGGTGTTCTTAGATTCATCTTACTTGAGACACCCGTTACACCAATCAGTTCAAATTTTACCCCATGATTTTTCTGACAACATTTATAGTCATTATCTATTGGCGGATTCTTTAAGAGACCACGATGATGAATTTCCGGGATTTGTTGATATAGAAGTTGATAAGATTAAAAGAATATACGATTGGATGGTATCACCACAGGACACGATGCAACAAATGAAGAATAGGTCTGATTTTTACAAATTTTTCTCTGAACATGATAGAAGAAGAAACACCGACTTTGTTAAAACGTTTCCCGAATTAGAAGAATTCTATAATTTTTGTAAAACTATTGAGATTTAATGTTTGCATTTGGGTTTGATAAAATTTCAGATAAGGGGGAACCAATATCTAATCTATATGGTAATGAACTTAGTTTATCATATGGATTCTTGATATCTGGAATGAATGAAACACAAATTGATTTTAGGAAGGAAACCGTAGATGAGTTGATAGAAAAAAATGTAAACTTTATTTATTTCATTGACGGTAAACCCGACCCAAACTTTTCATCATCAATTATATTATCTGATAAATTAGTAACCTACGCAAAACAAGGTAAATGTAGGATTGTGATAAACGCCATGACTGAATATTTCTATGGTGAAAATGTTTCACGTAATATGAATCTCATCGGTGAGAAATATGGGTTAAACCCAACCAATCTTGTTTTCATTACAGGTAATTTAATTGCAAAAAATAAAATAGGAGATAGATTTTGTTATTTATCGTACAATTATTTTTTGGATTACCCGTGGTTCATTAATAAAGATAACCCACCACTCATTCCTAAAAATGACGTTAAAATCGATAAAAAAATTCTTTGTTACAATAGAAGACCTCATGTACATAGAAAAATATTGGTTTATGAAATTCTAAACAACCCAACAATTTTAAATGATATTATTTTATCATATGGGGGGACAACTAATAGATTCCATTATGGTATACATAATTTTAACGAAAAAATTAAAAACGTTGATAGGGCGAGAAGAATAAATGAATTCTTTCAAACTATGGAATTTGAAATTAGTGTCGATGAAAAAAAATTAGAAAACAATCAAGCGGATGATTTTGATTACCATATGCATCATAAAACATTCATTTCATTGGTATCGGAGACAAATGTTAATTCAGACAATCTGTTCTTTTCCGAAAAAACATATAAACCAATTGTCGCCAAACAACCATTTATAATATATGGGAACCCGAATTCTTTAAAATATTTAAAGAGTATAGGATTTAAAACATTTGATAAATGGATAGACGAGAGTTATGATGGTGAAATTATATTTGAGAACCGATTAGATAAGATACTTAAATTATGTGAAGAAATCTCAAACATGAGTGCGTCGGATTCGTATCGTATCAGAAATGAAATGGAATCGATTTTGGAACACAACTATAATAAATTTTTTGAATTAACAGACTTGAATAATTTTTTAAATCAACTATTCAATTTTAAAACCTTTGATAAAATTATATGAGTACAATTTGGGTTTTTGGTTGTTCCTTTTCATCAGGACACGCTGGGGTAGACCAAGAAAAAACATACGGTAATCTTTTAGCAAAAGATTTAAATTACAATATTAAAAATTTATCATCACCCGGTGCCTCAAATGATATACTGTTCCACAGACTAAATCAAAATTTGAGTAATTTCCAAAACGAGGACATTATACTATATCAATTTACTGGGTTTAATAGGATAGGTTTCTTTAATGACCAAAAAGATGAAAGTTATTTCTCAACTGCTGGATTGTATGAGTTAGGTATAAGTACAAAAAAAAAAGAACCACCATATGATAATATTAGTGAAGAGAATTTGGAATCACTAATTGATTACATATTAAATTGGCAAACAAAAAGAAAAAAATTTCTACATGATGACCCATTAAATGTTTTGGAATTTATATCTAAAATTAAAAACATTAAAATTGTCACCCTTTATTTATTTGATGAAGTGGATAAAAAAGACAAATATGTAACTTATTTACCAACTGATAATAAACCTAAAAACATATCCATGAGTGAATATTTCATGATAAATAAATTAACGGTTTATGATGATGACCCAGTAAGGTATTTGGGTGATAGTCACCCAAACTCACTTGGACATTTTAAATTAAAGGAACTGATAAAGGGAAAAATAAATGAGTAATAGAATATTCACATTTGGATGCAGTTTTACCGATTATGTTTGGCCAACATGGGCGGATATGATTTTGTACGGAAATGAGGGGTTTAACATGGGTATCAGGGGTGTGGGTAATGAGGCAATCTTATATCGTTTATTGGAAGTTGATAGGAAATACAAATTAAACAATGAAGACACTGTCATCATAATATTTACAACTCCCATCAGGTGGGATTTAATCATCTCCAACAATTCAGAATGGTCGGGATTCGGTCAGACCACCACATCATCCCTATCAAAATATGAAAATGAGTTATACACTGTTGACGGTTTAATATTCAAATCGATGCATACGATTAATTTGATTAAAGATTTTTTAGATAAAAAAGGTGTGAGATATGTGTTTGGTTCAGTAAACAACTTGTACGAAAATTACGGTAATTACTTTGAGAATTTTAAATTATCTAATGAAATAAATTCTTTGGTTGATTCAGTTAAAGATAATGTGAAATTAGATTTACAAGATTTTCACTCATACTTGTACGGTGTGAAATACTGGCCAGTAAGTAAAAAATGGAGTGATATAAGTGACTATCACCCAAGACCCATAAACTATTACAATTGGGTAAAAAATGTTTTATTAAAACACATTGATGTTGATTTAAAAATCACCGAAAGTGATGTGGTAAAAATCGAATCGGAAATTGATAAATTAAAGACGATGAGTGAATGTGAGATTTTTTTTAAAAATGAATATAATGAATTAATGGGTAGAAAATTAACGAGAGGAATTTATTTATGAAGATAGGATTTATTGGGGTTGGAAAACTCGGAAAAGATGTTGGGGAAGTAATGGCGGAAAGTCATTTTGTTGAGGGGTACGATATTAGAGAAGTTATACCATCTAATTTTAAAATGGTACCATCTATAGAAGATGTATGTCGAGATAAGGAACTAATATTCATCGCTGTCCCAACACCACACGACCCATTATACGATGGTAGTCGACCAACCTCACATCTAACTCCGAAAGATTTTGATTACACAACAGTAAAGAATATCTTAGATGAGATAAACAAATACACAACCAAGGAACAATTGGTTGTTTTAATATCAACTGTTTTACCGGGAACAACTCGTAGAGAATTCATCCCCTTAGTTAAGAATTATCGTTTTATCTATAACCCATATCTAATAGCCATGGGTACTGTGAAAAACGACATGGTGAATCCTGAGATGGTAATCATTGGAACGGAAGATGGTTCGTTGACGACTGATGCAAAAATATTAACAGATTTTTACGGAACCATTATTAACCCACAAACACGATATGAAATCGGTACGTGGGATGACGCTGAAGCAATTAAGATTTTTTACAATACATTCATATCGGCCAAGATATCTTTAGTTAATATGATTCAGGATGTTGCCGAGAAAAATGGTAACATGGATACGGATATTGTAACGGGTGCGTTGGAAAGAAGTACCTATCGTATAATGGGTCCGTCATATATGAAGGCTGGAATGGGAGATGGAGGTTCATGCCACCCACGTGACAACATTGCATTAAGGTATATGGCTCAGAAAATGGATTTGGGTTATGACCTATTTGATTCAATTATGTTATCAAGAGAAAAACAGGCAAAGAATATTGCCGATAGATTAATTGAGTTATCGAATGAAAATAATCTACCCATTGTTATAATGGGTAAGAGTTATAAACCGGGTGTTGAACACTGTGATGGTTCATACTCCTTACTTATAGGTAGTTTCATACCCAATGTCGAATATGATACTAATGATAAACCATCTATTTATTTAATGGGACATCGTGGAGTCTTTAATGAAACAACATTTCCAAATGGTAGTATTGTTTTGGACCCATGGAGAGAACGAAAAAATAAAGACACAATCTATTATGGTAAAGTAAAGAAATAATGTACGTAATTGGGATATCAGCATATTATCATGACTCATCTGTTTGTTTGTTTAAAAACGGTGAATTGGTATTTGCGTGCGAGGAGGAAAAATTTACAGGTGTAAAACACGACTATCGGTTCCCAACCAATGCACTGAAGTACATTTATGAAAAATACAACATCAAAAGGAAGGATGTTGAAATGGTTTGTTATTACGAAGACCCCAAAATTAAAATGGAAAGGGTTAAAAATACGTTTTTTAAAAATTTTATAGAGAACCCAATCCCAATTGCCAAAACATTAATTAAAACAAAATACAATTATTGGTCATTAAATCGGGAACTAAAAAAGTTATCAGATAAGGTATTTTATTCCAAACATCACGACTCACATCTATATTATTCATATTACACATCACCATTTAAGGAATGTGTTGCCTTGTCGGTAGATGGTGTTGGTGAAGACGAAACACTATCCGTTGCATATGTGAAAGGTGACTCATTTAGAATTTTACCGTTGGCAGTATACCCACACTCTTTGGGGTTATTTTATTCTGCAATGACATCATTTTTAGGTTTTAAACCAAATGAAGGTGAATATAAAATGATGGGGTTAGCATCATATGGAGACCCCGAACCCTATAGAAAGAAAATTGAAAGGTTATTAGTCCATAATTGTGTATCATTAAAATCAAATATGATTTATTTTACATGGGATAGGAAAGATTTAATGTTTGATGAGGAGTTAATTGAAATGATGGGTATTGAAAATAGATTACCTGAAGAAGACATCACACAAGAACATAAAAATATTGCAGCATCTGTACAAGAAAAATATGAACAAGTATTATTTGAAGTTTTAAAAGATGTTCACATATTCAGTGATTCAAATAATCTTGCATTGGCTGGTGGATGTGCATATAACGGAACCGCAAATGGAAAAATCAAAGAGAATACTAATTTTAAAAAAATATGGATTCCACCCGCACCCTCAGATGCTGGGTCGTGCATCGGTGCCTGTTTAAATTATTTTCATAAACAAAAAAAACCGGTTAGGGTTAACACAAACCCCTTTTTAGGTCCATCATATTCAAATGAGGAAATATATGACGTTTTAAAAACAACCAAAGGGATTAGATTTAAAAAATATGACAATATTACGGGTGTTCATGATGAGATATCTATGGAATTAAAGAAAAACAAAATCGTTGGTTGGTTTCAGGGTAAGATTGAGTTTGGTTCAAGAGCGTTAGGTCACAGGTCAATATTGGCGAACCCAACCTCCCCGAATATGAAGGAAAGAATCAATAAAGTAATTAAAAAAAGAGAAGGTTTTAGACCTTTTGCCCCGATGGTATTGTTTGAATCACAAAAAAAATACTTTAAAAGTGGTGATTTTGTTCCATACATGAATCAAGTCGTAAAAGTTAATGAAGAATATGTTGACAAGATACCTGCGGTAATTCACATCGACGGAACGGCAAGAATACAATCTGTAACACCTTACAATGACATGTATCCACTATTAAAAAGATTTGAGTCTATAACCGGTTACCCAATTTTACTCAATACGTCATTTAATATAAAGGATAAAACTATGGTGTTAACACCTCAGGATGCGATGGACACATTTCTGAATTGTGAAATTGACATATTGGTGATGAATAACTATATAATAAGAAAATAATGAAATTAATACAGTGGTTTAAAGTAGTTTGGTCTGATTATAAACGAAAACTTAGATTCAGGAAGAAATTGAAGGAACTGAAAAAAAGGGACCCATTTACCTACAATCATTAGTTTTTTTTATTTATATTCTAATCAAAAGATATTTACAGATATGGATTTAAAAGAAATTTTTAATGCTTGGTTGACATCATTCAATCCAACAGACATTCAAAGAAATATGTCCAAGGAAAGGGTTAGCATTTGTAATGAATGTCCATCCTTAGGAAAAAGATTAAACATTAACAAAGAATGGGCGGCATATTGTGGTGAATGTGGATGTCCAATAAATAAAAAGGTATTCAGTATGACCCATAATTCGTGCCCATTAAATAAATGGAGTGAAGTTGATGAGAAATACTTACCCACCAAGAAAAATATAACACTTATATAATGAGAGGAGTTTTAGTTGCAACAGATTACATTGAGGATGTTGATGGGAATTTCAAAATATTGGAAATCAACACCAATATCGGTTTTGTTTTTTCCGATTGTCGGGATTACATTAACGAAGTTGCGTTTGATAATTTTTTAATTGATAATGAAATTACTAAGATTACTTACATTTTAAATAAAGAATTACCTGGTCAGTACGGTGATTTGGATGAAAATGACTCCGTTAATTACGCTGATTTATATACGTTCCAACAATTTTTAATCGATAAATGTAAAGATAAGGGACTCACGTTACATATCGAGGTAATATCCCCAAGCGCAGTTGTGGTACCCACATTCGAAGATGGTCCAAATACATTAATACTAAGACAAGTTTACGATACAACTGCATTGGTTGATTTCACATATGCAAAAGATAATTTTGAGTTTTTGAAATTAATGCACGATGTTGACACAACTTCGATACCTAAAACATATTTTGTTAATGAATCATTGGGGATTGATACTGTTGGTACAAATATCAGAGATAATGGAGCACATCCTAATTTTATAGTAAAAGAAAGATTCCCAACAACGAATTATGGAATTTATCCTAAAGTTTATAAAATAACAACTACGGAGGAGTTAGAGGAATTAAAACTAAATCTACCGCAAAATACGTTATTACAAGAATATATCGTTAACGTGGATAATGCGTTGTTAAATAAACAAGTGACATATAGAACAATTGACATATTATATGGTGACACCCTTAGTATTTTAAATCTTTTCCAACCATTCGAACAAACGAACGCGTGTCCACTATCAATTTCGGTTGATTACGATGATAATAATGAAATACAATATTGGGAAAGACCAATTTATTTACAAAAACATCATGACGCTACTATATACAATCAACGTTACCATTTAGATGATAATAGTTTAATATACAAATCTGATGGTACATTTGTGAATGGTACGAACATTCAAATTGGGGACGATGTTAAATCAACAAAATTACCTGGATTAAGTGATACCGGTGTAACAACTTCATGGTCTGCGTCAACTGAAAATGTTCTAACTGGGTCAACAATCGGTTTATCTAAAGTTAAAAACATTTTCAAGTATGAAAACAGGTTGATTTGGATTAGAAGAATTGAATTGGAGGGTGGTATCATGTTTTCAGATGTACCAAATTCAACAATTGCGGTTGACACCGGTGGGACCACAAAATATAAAAAATACCAATTTTTAGAGATTGGAGATGGTGTTATATTATACGATACTGTTACGAATAGTTTCATAAAAAAAGATATTATCGACATTAAATTCCAATTTACAAAACAAAATGTTTCAACATTAGATATTGAAGAAATCGATAACTATATGGTTGTAGAAGAAGGAAGTGAAGTCCCGAGATTTTTATCTATACAATCAAATATTCAATGTTTTGGTTTTTACCAATCATCGTACCCATCATATGCATCGGGACCATATGCGGATGGTATTAGAATTAATGGTGACCAATGTCCATCAGTGGATGAAACACCATGGGGTTATAGAAACCCACCGGAATGTTTTTGGAGTTGCAATGCCCCATGTAATAAATACCCACCCAATTACGACCCAAGTTCTTTAATATTCCCCCAATATTGGTACGTCTATTTTTATGGTCAAAACAGAAGTGAATGTGAAACACAATTATTCTATTCTAATTTTTCGTGTAATTATTGTGATTACTTTTGTTGTGAGGGTGAAGTGTTTTATGGTGGTTCTCCCGCGGGATGTTGGACGCAAAACTATGAACCTTTTTACATAAATAGATATGGCGGCACTGGTGAATACTTTACCTGTGAAAGTAGTAACACAAAAGAACATGGAACATAAACTTAAAAAATAAAAACTATGAGTACAGAAATAAATAAAGATAAACTATACACCCCTCAAGAATATCGGATGTTCTTGAAGAAGGTTTCCGAAATAAAAAAAGTGAAATTAAATAATTTAACAAATCAAATTGTTAATGCAATTAAACTTAAACATCTTGGGGAATAACCCAATCTGATTTTTCAAAGCCCATCCTTTCAAAGAAAGTTTGGGCTTTTTTATGCCAATCATCCACAATTAAATGTGCGTTAGTGTAACCCTCTTCGGATAATTTACTCATTAAAGTAGAAACATACACCGTACTATCGAATAAATTTTTATTATGTTTAGTTTTATCTACAAATACATTATATATGTATATATGTGGATGTGGAAGATGACGTTTCGATGACCATGAGTGACCAACCACCTTATTTTTTAAATAAAAAATAAAAAATCTATCACCATAACTCATTCTTTTTTTAACTTCTTCAGTTGTAAACATCATGTCCCAAGTGTATAGGGAATTAAAATTGTCAATTGTTTTTTGTATGTCTGAGTAGTTTGGTGAGTAAATTTCCTTAATAATTACACCAACATTTTCTTCGTAAATTTTGTTTTTGATGTTTAGACTATAAACTACCATAGATATTTATATTAGATTACTAATAATAAATAATAACAGAAGGGATAAAGAACGGACATTTGAAGTATTTATCTAATAAAATAATAAGAACTTTACATGAGAATATTTGACGCAGACGTAACGGGGTCGTTACACGTATCGGGTTCATCAGAATTAAGGGGTGACTTAATTGTAAGTGGTTCACAAACCATTACGGGTTCCCTTATTGTTAACGGTAACACGAAAATCGGTGACGAACTTACTGACAATCATAATTTTACTGGTAGTTTATTGGTTAGAGGTTCAGTTAGTAGTTCTTTAACGGGTTCTCTGCGTACAGATTACATCGACTTCAACACCGGTTCAACAATTGCAGGTGCGGTTGGAAGAATGAAGTGGAACGATACCGATGGTACAATCGATGTCGGTATGAAGGGTGGAAATGTAACCCTACAAGTTGGACAGGAATTTTTAATAAGAGTAGTAAATAAGACCGGTGTAAATTTATTAGAATCGGGATTGACCGCGGTTAGAGCTGACGGTGCACAAGGAAATAGATTAAAAGTTTCATTAGCACTGGCGGATAACGATGACAATTCCGCAAACACTCTTGGTCTTGTAACCGAAAATATCAATAATAACGATGAGGGGTTTGTAACCACATCGGGATTGGTAAGAAATATAAACACAACAGGTGCAATCCAAGGTGAATTATGGGTAGAAGGTGATTTATTATTTCTATCCCCAACTGTTGCGGGTGGAATAACAAATGTAAAACCCGTAGCACCTCAACACCTTGTGATTATTGGTTATGTTGTTAGAGCACATGCCACCCAAGGGTCAATTTTTGTTAAGGTTGATAACGGTTACGAACTAGACGAACTACATAACGTTAAAATCAACACTGGAAGTTTATCATATGGAGACCTTCTAATGAGAAGTGGAAGTGTATGGGCAAATAGTAAAGCACTAAGTGGTTCATACCAACTAACGGGTTCATTAGATATATCGGGTTCACAAACAATAAATGGAAATCAGATTGTGAGTGGTTCACTTACAATTACAAATAACATTACAGTACTTGGTACTTCATCTTTTGTTTATGTAACTTCATCAAATTTAAACTTAACCGGTCCATACATTTATACAAACGTATTTGAACCAATCGAAAGATTTGGTGGACTTGTGGTATTCGATTCGGGTTCATTATCGCACCAAGCAACCGCATCTCTTTTATGGGATTCATTAAATAATCATTGGATTTATCAGAACGCATCGGGTAGTAGTTATTCGGGTGGTATGTTACTTTCAGGACCAAGAAATTCAGGTTCTCTCGGTAATGAAGTTGGTTTAACAAGTACAAGAATTCCAAAATCAGTTGGTGGTGACCACTTAGATAACTCAAATATCTACGATACTGGAACTGTTGTAAAAATAATAAGTAACTCAGAAATAACCGGTTCATTAAAGGTGACTAGTGGAATTTCAGGTTCGATTGATTATTCATACATACAGAACGCACCATCGTTGGTATCGGGTTCTTCACAAATTAATATCACAGGAACAACAGGATATAGTACGGTAAGTGGTTCAATTGCGGCGGCATTAAGTGGTAGTTGGATTGCCAGTGACGGTACATCATCCGACACAATCTCATTTGGTGAAACTGTTACAATTCAATCTGGAGTAAATACCTTAGTGAATTTCTTACCTGGCTCTAACACATTCGTTGTTAACAGTAACCACCCTTCAGTATCGGCATCACCTTCCTCAAACAATTCAGGAAGAACATACATACAAGACATATTAGTTGATAGTTTTGGTCACATCACAGGTATAACCACCGCAAGTGAAACAGTTGTCAATACAGATAGTTACACAACGGGTGTTACCTTTAACACGAGTGACGGTGTTGTAACATTTACACGTAATGATGGTAACACATACACTGTAGACTTAGACGGTAGATATGGAACATCAAGTAGTGATTATTATGTTACTGGTGGTACCTTTAATAGTAGTACGGGTAACTTACGTTTAACAAGAAACGACGGTGGGACTATTGATACCAATTTAGATGGTAGATATCTAACATCACACCCATCAGTATCTGCGGCATCATCTTCAGATAATAGTGGTCGAACTTATATTCAAGACATCCTTGTCGATTCATTTGGACATATAACAGGAATTACAACATCAACCGAAACGGTTGTTGATACATATACAACTGGAGGTACAACAAATAGTACAACAGGTTTAATCACGTTCACTAAGAGTGATGGTGGAACATATACCACGAGTATATCGGGATACGTATCAACTCAAATTGCAAATCTTATTGATTCTGCACCAACAACATTAGATACGTTAAATGAATTAGCTGCAGCGTTAGGTGATGACCCTAACTTCGCAACAACATTTACCACATTAATTGGAAACAAAGTTTCTAAGAGTGGTGATACAATGACCGGTAATTTAACCGCACCTAAATTCATTACTTCAGGTGGAACATCATCTCAGTTTGTAAAGGGTGATGGTACATTAGATAGTAGTACCTATCTAACTTCATTTAGTGAAACGGATACGTTAGCCACAGTTACAGCGAGAGGTTCATCCACCGCAACACCCGTAACATTCAATAGTGATGTTACATTGGGTAACTCGGCGGATTTAAAATTCGTTGACTTAGCGGGAACTTTCCCAACTAGTGGAAAAGGATTTGATTGGACATTAAATAATGATGGGGCCAGAATTTACGCAATTCAACCGGCATCAGATAGTATTGACCTTATCTTTCAATTAAGAGACAACGCAACAACGAACGATAGGTTCGTATTTCATGTTGCGGATTACCAAGGACCGGCATTCCACAAGTATCCTTTAATAATACGTGCGGGTACCGAATTCGATTTGGTCGATTCATCTCTTTACGTTGGTGGAACTTTAGTTTTATCAAATGGTAGAGTTTTACAAAACGTTACTGGTAATATTTCAATGTTCACTAATGATAGTGGATACTTAACGGCACACCCTTCGGTGAGTGCCGCGTCTTCTTCGAATAACTCAGGAAGAACTTACATTCAAGATATATTACTTGATTCATTTGGACATATAACCGGAATCACAACCGCAACTGAAACTGTAACTGATACAAATTATTATGTAACGGGAGCAACTTTCAATACGGGTGATGGGGTTATCACTTTAACAAGAAATGATGGTAATACTATTACTGTTGATATTGATGGTAGATTCTTAACTTCATATACTGAAACAGATACATTAGCAACAGTTACCGCAAGAGGTAATGTAACAAACCAATCAATTACCGTAAGTGGTGTTACATCGTATAATGATGTGACGATTAGTGGTGGTACATTAACAGTTTACGAATCAGTATCGGGAGCAACTGTATTTGCGGTTGATGGTACTAACGGTAGATTGTTTGCGGTTACAGATGATTTAAGTAATTCATTATTCTCCGTAAATACAATTTCAGGTTTACCTGTGATTGAGGCATTCGCCGATTATCATATTGTAATGGGTAGATTCAATCAAAATGATTTCTACTTAGGAACAACAGGTGAGATTGGTATGGGATTACTACCTGTATCAGGTTACAAATTGGCAGTGAGTGGGAATGTAAGAGCGACATCATTTGTTAAGAGTGGTGGAACATCTTCACAGTTCTTAAAGGCGGATGGTAGTGTTGATTCAAACACTTACTTAACATCATACTTAAACTATTACACAACGGGTGTAACATTCAATACGGGTGATGGGGTATTAACCTTCTCTCGTAATGATGGTAACACATACACTGTCGATTTAGATGGTAGATATGGAACCTCAACAACAGATTATTACACATCGGGCGCAACATTTAACACTGGAGATGGTGTATTAACTTTCACAAGAACAGATGGTGGAACATACACTGTAGACTTAGACGGTAGATATGGAACATCAAGTAGTGATTATTACACAACGGGAGCAACATTTAATACTGGTAACGGTATCATCACATTCTCAAGAACTGATGGTAACACGTATACTGTAGACTTAGACGGTAAATACTTAGATTCATCTTCGTATACCGCATCAGACGTATTATCAAAATTATTAACAGTCGACGGAAGTGGAAGTACTTTAGATGCCGACTTATTGGATGGACAACATGGTTCATATTATTATCCGGCATCGAATCCAAGTGGATACACAAGTAACGCGGGTACTGTAACATCAGTCGCAGCATTAACTATAGGTAATAGTGGAACCGATGTAACGTCTACTGTTACAAATGGAACTACAACACCCGTTATTACACTTGATATTCCGGATGCAAGTGACACTGCTAGAGGTCTTATAACAACAAGTAGTCAGAATATAGCTGGGACAAAAACATTCACAACCGCTAGTAGAACAACATTTTCAAATTCTGATTTTTTACAAGCCAAGTTTCAAAATGGGGCGTCTACCGTACAAATTGGTTCTGCCAGTAATGTTGGTAGAATTACATCTAACGGTAGTATCGGTTTAATAACCAATTACCCAACAAATAATAACTTTAGTCTTTACATTAATAGTGATGGTAGGGTGTTATTTAACACAACTACAGATAACAATGTTGATACGGTCCAAGTTAATGGTTCGGTAATCGCAACATCAATTAAAAAATCTGGAGGTACATCAAGTCAATTCTTAATGGCTGATGGTAGTGTATCTACAAACCCCGGATGGATTACATCTTATACAGATACAAACTATTATGTAACAGGTGCAACATTTAATACTTCAAATGGTGTCATCACCATGACAAGAAATGATGGTGGTACGGTTACAGTTGACATTGATGGTAGGTTCTCAGAGTTAGGTCACACCCATGATGATAGATACTTACCATACTCAAAAACATCTGACGTTAATAAGGCGTCCGGTTGGTACACAATTGCTGTTAATACTGGTAGTAGAGCGGTTGGTAAATTTATTTTAAGGGATACTTCAGGTGGTAATCACCAATCCGCTGTGTTCTATGCAACACACCATTATGGAAATTACTCAGACATCACAGTTTTAATTAACTCAAGATACGGTGGTAACCCATTTAGATACATTCGTATTCAAGATGGTGGAACATATGATGGAGCATTACTTCAAGTTTATATTGACGACTCATCATCACAAGTTCAGGCTTGGATGTTGGAAAATATACAAGCGTCGGGGTGGATTATTAAGGATTGGATTCCAGATGGAACTGACCCTGGTGATGTTACTAATTTCGCTGCGTTAACCACAACACCGGCACAAGTTGACTTAGATACTGCGGGTCAGGGTGGTATGATTGTAACGGGTCCAATCTACGGTGGTGGAGATACAACACAATATGAGTATTTGAATACAAACAACTATTCAACTACAACAGATACAAGATATTATACTGAAACTGAAATTGGTAACTTCTTCGGAGGTTCAAGTGCAATTACAGGTTATAACAAATCAAATTGGGATACTGCATATGGATGGGGTAACCACGCAAGTCAGGGTTATGCAACTACAGGTTATGTTCAAACACAGATTTCAAACTTAATTGATAGTGCACCCGGTACATTAGACACACTTAATGAGTTGGCAGCGGCAATTAATGATGACCCTAACTTTTATGCAACCATTACAGGTATAACCAATAATAAGGTATCCAAGAGTGGAGACACAATGACGGGTAACCTAAGTTTCGGTGCATCATCTGGATTAGGTTTAACGTGGGGATTGAATACCGATTCGGCATTCATCAAGTTCATTTCAACAAGTAACGCGGCTGGTGCTTCATACTTAGAAATTGGTACAACTGATGATAGTGATGAAGAAATTAAATTCACACAATCAGGTAATGTTAGGGCGTATATCGCAACTGATGGATTCTTTAGAAATGGTGGCGGTTACAAATATCTTTATGAGAATGGAACTTGGGGTATCGATATCTCGGGAAATGCTGCGACTGTAACTAATGGTGTTTACACTAACGGTTCATACAGTAACCCTGCGTGGATTACGGCACTTGCCGGTTCAAAGATTACAGGTAATATTAGTGGAAATGCATACAACATTACTCAATATACAATCAACCAAGATTTAGGTACAAGTAATAGTGTCTCATTCAATGCGGTTACATCACCCGTATATTATACTGCGGCCTCTTCAACAAGAAGTAAAATAATTCTTTGGGGTACCGACACTAATTATGCAATTGGTATGGAAAGTGCGGTTGTCTATGGTGGTCTTAATGACTACGCTATGACATTCCAAATGAATAACGAGGATGACCGAGGTTTTTGGTGGGGTGATTCTATACATTCCACATCACAAGGTGCCATGGCACTTACAACCAATGGTTACTTAACTGTTGCTAGAGGTGTTAGAGTTGGTTATGGTGAGTCAGATACAACAACACCAAATGTACCATTACAAGTTTATGGTTCAGGTAGTTTAGTATTTGATGTTCAAGGTTCACAAGGACAATTATTCTCAATAACCGATAATTTATCGGGTTCATTATTCTCAGTTAATGATATTTCAGGTTTACCAATATTAGAGGTATTCTCTGATGACAAATTAGTTGCCGGTTCATTCGGAACAAACGCATTCGTTGTTAGTGGAACAACAACTACAGTAAGTGGTTCACTTGCGGTTAGTGGTTCTGCAACAGTAAATGGTGGTACGGTATGGCATTCAGGAAATGATGGAAGTGGAAGTGGTTTAGATGCCGATACCCTTGATGGTCTTCACGCATCTTCATTCTTAACTTCATATTCTGAAACAGATACCTTATCATCTGTAACTGCGAGAGGAAATACCACAACAACACATATCGGTGTAACCACATCATCTCCTATAAACCTCGCTGCTAGCGGAAATTTAGGAACATGGATTGGTGGTATCCAAGATGCAACGGCCGGATGGTCAATAACTAACAATGGTATTGGATTAAAGGCGGACAATAACACATATGCGGGTATGGTCCTTGCTGGTGGTAACGGATTACTGTACTTTGGAAGAACCAATGCGTCGGGTGTCGGAACCATGAGTTCTTGGCTCGAGGTTAATAGTTCAGGAACCGCAAACTTTAAATTATCAAGACCACAACACAACGGTAGTAACCTAGCGTTAGTGAGTGAAATACCAACAAACCTTAACCAATTAACAAATGGTCCGGGTTACATAACTGCTCACCCTTCAGTATCTGCCGCTGGTTCATCAAACAACTCAGGTAGAACTTACATCCAAGACATTTTATTAGATGGTTTTGGTCATATCACAGGTATAACTACGGCAAGTGAAACAGTTGTTGATACCGATACAAACTATTATTTAAATTCGGCATCATTTAATACAGGTGACGGTGTCTTAACTTTAGGTGTGACAGGTTATGGTAACGTAACCGTTGATTTAGACGGTAGATACCAAGCTGCTGGTTCTTATTTAACCGCAGAATCGGACACATTGGCAACTGTAACCACGAGAGGTGCATCAACAACAAATGACATCACAATCGGTGGATTAACAGTTGGTGGTTCACTTTCATATGGAACATGGGTAGCAGCATCGAATTATGTTACCGGTGCAGACAATATAGTATTAAAAGGAAATGCATCAGGTGTTAGTGGTATATTCTTCGAATCAGAAAAAGATGGTACAAACATCAATCACCCATCTGACTTTGGATTTATTCAATACCACGCATATGGTATTGGTGGTTCATCAGGTGAATCAAATAGATTAGTTATTGGTGTATCAAATGATGCCGATGATATAATTGTTTTAAATCCAGTTAACACAAATGGTTTAGTTGTTAGAGTCGGTGCTGGTACAACAGAATACACTGTTTACCACTCAGGAAACATACCAACATGGAATCAAAACACCACAGGAACCGCAAGTAACATAACCGCATATACAATTAACCAAAGTGTCGGAACTGGTAATAGTCCAACATTTGCGGGGTTAACCTCGAATGGTGTTGGTATATTTAACTCCACAAATGACACTCAAATTTCATTAAGAAGTACAGACGCTTGGTCTGGTATTGAATTCGATGATTCAGGTACTCCAGATTACATATGGTATAACGGTGGAAATCAAACATTCTCTATCGGAGGTGGCGGTGGTAACGTAAGTGGTAAAAAACTACACGTTCACGGTGGTGTTACAATTGGTTCTAGTTATACCTCAACATCGGTGACAACAAATGGTTTGGCCGTTGAAGGCTCAATATCGGCCTCAAATTTTAGTGGTTCTTCTTCGGGAACAAATACTGGTGACCAAACAAATATTAGTGGTAATGCCGGTACAATAGATTCTAATCCAAACAGAACTGACGTTGCCGCTTACCCTGTTGTGTGGTCAAACGGAAACTCCCAATCTCCAAACTATTCTTGTGCCGCAGTTACTATTCAATCAAGTACAGGTAAGTTAACCGCCAATTCATTTGTTAAATCAAGTGGAACATCAGCACAATTCTTAATGGCTGATGGTAGTGTATCTACAAACCCCGGATGGATTACATCGTATGTTGATACGGATACAAACTATTATGTGACAGGTGCAACATTTAACACCTCAAATGGTGTTATCACCATGACAAGAAATGATGGTGGAACTATAACTGTTGATATTGATGGGAGATATTTGGAATCTTATTCTGAAACAGATACATTAGCATCTGTAACATCAAGAGGAGCAACTACTTCAACCAACCTCACATTTTCGGGAGATAATGGTTTCTCGGGAACAAACACATTCTCAAACTCATATAATGAATTTGGTAACGGACATGGTAGTGTCTCAAATGATGGTGGTTGGAATGGTAGAGTAAACATTGCAGGTACCGCACATGCAAGACTTGATGTTGTTTCAGTAAGTGACGGAATCATAACATCCATGTATTCCCACACCGGAAACGGAGCGGGTAAAATGGGTACAATGTCAAACCATCCATTAAATTTAATAGTAGATGGTAATGTTAGAACAACTTTAGATGCCTCAGGTAATTTAGGTGTAACTGGAACAATAACCGGTACCGATATTTACGCAAGTAATTGGTTTAGAAATACCCAATCAAACGAAGGTTTATATAATGAGGTAACAACTCAACACTTATCCTCAAATGCAAATGGGTATTGGGATATGTCAAGTACCACTTCTTTTTCGGGTATTAGATTCTACACGGGTGGTCACGTGAGTTCATTAAGAGGTTATGTATACGCAAACACATCAAATGAAATTGGTTTCTTAAATTCAGGTGGAAACTGGTCATTACGTTGTGATAACTCACAAAACGTCCACGTTACAACTGCGGTATATGCACCAATCTACTATGATAGTAACGACAACAATTATTACTTAAATCCAGCAAGTACATCAAACTTAAAAACTGTTAAAGTTAACAGTACAGTTGCGGGAACTGAGGCATTGACTGTTGATGGTGTGAATGGTAGATTGTTTACAATCACCGATGACATGACCGATTCAATATTCTCGGTTAACACAATTTCAGGTTTACCTGTGATTGAGGCATTTGCCGATTACACGGTTGTAATGGGTAGGTACGGTCTAAATGATTTAAAGATAGATAACGCGGGTGCCGTAACTATTAGAGGTAACACAGTATGGCACGCAGGAAATGACGGAGCGAGTTCGGGATTAGATGCCGACTTATTAGATGGACAACATGGTTCATACTACGCAACGGCAACATCTTTAGGTTCTTATTTACCACTTGCTGGTGGTACCATGACGGGAACTATAACAATCACCAATACAGACATAAGAAGTAACTCAACTTCAAACTGGACAGGTGACCCGGGCACCCAAGGTAAAATACAATATCACTCCGCTAGATGGTATATTGTTTCTGATAGTGGTTCGGATAGAATCGTTCAATTTAGAAGAAATACTGCGGACGTGTCACATATTGCTAATGATGGAACGTTTGTTGGTAATGTTTCAGGTAATGCAACAACGGCAACAGCAGCACAAAACGCTACATTTTTAACTCAACCCAACGCTACTTGGGCAGGTAGACTGCAACTTGGCGGAAACGGCGCCGGCTCGGGAGTTAATGCAATTGCAGTAGTTCAATCTACAGATGGTAACTTACATATGGACAATGGTCTCGCTAAAGAGATGTATTTAAATTATTACCACAATGGTAAAATATATTTAAATGGTGGCACATATTTTATCAGTGCTAATGGTTCACAATATAATGGTAACTCTTCAACTGCAAGTGCATTAACCTCGATGAACATCTCGCAGTTCACTAATGATAGTGCATACATCACAGGTATATCATTTGCGAGTGTTTCATCAAAACCAACAACACTTAGTGGATATGGAATTAGTGACGGTGTTAAAACTAACGGAACATTATCTGGTAACATAGATTCTGATTGGGGTGAAAGTTTTACAACATTCGACCCAATACCAACAGGTACGCCACCATTGGCGTCACCAAATATTAGAACGATTAATATTGGGGCTAACTACTCAAGAAGAACACAATTAGCATTTGATTACGCTTCGGACCTTGCGTATTTTAGAAGAAGAAATGATTCTGGATGGCAAACTTGGAGGGAATTTATTCACTCAGGTAATATTGGTTCATTTGCATTAACTTCATTACCGTCTCACAACCACGATGATAGATACTTTACAGAAACAGAATCTGATGCAAGATTCCAACCATTAGAAAACCAAAGATTATCTACCGGTAACTTACCAACATTTGCGGGTGTTAAAGGTAGTTCTTATTTCGACGCACAGGCAAGTAGTGGTTTCAGAATTAGAAATTCTAATGATACTGCGAATACTGGAGCGTTTACAAGAAGAGGTTTATGGGAAGGTAATAGTAATTATGACCCGGCAATATGGGCAGAAACGGGTTATTCGATTTACATATATACCAATGGTAGTGCAACAATTAGGGCTTATTGGGACACATCGGGTCATTTACTTCCTGGTCAAAATAACACATACGATTTGGGTTCACCATCATTAGGTTGGAGAAACATTTACACGAATGACTTACACCTAAGTAACATGAATAAACCCGAAGGTAACGATATTGATGGAACAAGTGGTACGTGGACAATCCAAGAGGGTAATGAGAATCTATATGTTATTAATAATTTAAATGGTAAGAAATACCGAATGACATTAGAAGAAATTTAATATGGCATTATATCTTAAAAATAATGAAATAGCCAGTGATGATATCACGGCAAGTGGGGTTTTTAAACAAAAATACAACCGTGATGGTCTGATAATTCATTTGGATGCGACAGATAAAGATTCATATCCGGGTACTGGAAGTACGTGGTACGATTTAAGTTCATTAGGTAATAATTTTGAAATAAACCCATCTGCATTTAATACAACATCAAGTGTTGCAAACTATATGGACTTTAATGGTTCATATGGTTGTGCAAAAAAACAGACTACGGATGTGGCGGTTTCAGGTAACGTTACCGTTTGTCTTTGGACTAGAGTTAAAAATAGCACTGCGGAATGGAGAACATTACTTAGAGCCAGAAGTTCGGGTTCTGACCACCAAGTTATAATACAATCGGGTGGTTGGGAAATTGGAATGTATGATAGTACTGGGTCAGGTTTTAACGGTTCAGGTTTTAGTCAACAAAGTTTACCGGGTTACCCGAATGATTGGGTGTTTATGGTTTGGAGATTTTTTAATTCTGAATCACCATATTATGAATTAGGGTATAATGATAGTGCAAGTTATGTGCGTGGTAGTATTAATAGTGTTAATGCGAGATTTAAACATGGGATTTGTTCCATAGGTGCATATAATAACGATGAACAAAACAATGTTAACAATGCAAGTCAATATTGGGGTGATATCTCAATGATAAGTGTATATAATAGGATTCTAAACCCATATGAAATATTAGAGAACTATAACGCTACATATAATAATTATTTTTGGTTATAATTAAAGTAATATGGCAATATCAGTAGGCGGAAATGTATTAGGTGCAGAAGATTTTAATCCGAGAGGAGTAACTGTGCATCCACCTGATTTGGTAACTAGAAATATTATTTTATGGTTAGATTCCGCCAATGATTATTCATACAAAAACACATCAAATTATTATGATTGTGGTTATGGATGTCAATATTATTCTACTAATCCTGGAGGTGGATGTGTCAACTGTAACCAAATATGGAGAGATATGAGTGGATATGGTAACGATGTAGAACTTGAAAACGGTGCGGCAGTCTCATATACCACCGCCAATGGGGCAATGGAATTCGCTTCTGCCTCATCAGACCACTGTGTTAATAAGGGTACATTATATCCACCTAAAGGGGCATTTAGTTATTTTATTTGGATAAATTATAAAAAAACAACAGGAACTGGTGGTTACGCGTTAACAGGAACTCAGGATGGTGGAAATTATTCATATCTTGGCATTCAAGATGGTGGACAAGGATATTTCTATGCTGGTTTAGGTAACAACTGTGGTACATATAATTATCAATTTTCGACGGATGTGTGGTATTATAATGGATTTACATTAGATTCCAGTGGTAATGTGAAATTATATGTAAATGGTAATTTGGTTGACACTAAGAATGGTGTCGGTGTGGGAGGTACCGCAACTAATCTATTTTTTGTTGGTTGTGTAAATAATAATCACTTTATGAGCGCATACATTCCAATTGTACAAATGTACGAAAGAGCAATTACGCAAGACGAAATAACACAAAATTTCAATAACGGAAGAGTCCGATTTAAAATATAAATAAAAAACATGTCAGTATATTTTAAAACATCAAGTAGAATAACAGGAAACGATTGGACAACCGGTGTAGGTAGTTTTGGAACACCTCTTGGTATTTTTTATGCTAATGAAAATGGTAATGAAAACGAAAGGGTTAATGGTGTTAACCCATGGGGAGCATCTGACGTTGTTTGGGAAACAAGACCATCCGGTAATGGAAACCCTGATGGTGGATGGAATCACGATTCCTTTAGTGTGGACAATACTAAATTATACAGAATGTCTGTTTGGGTTAAAAGAACATCGGCAAGTGCTGGTGGTACATTCTATTTAGGAACAAATGGAGGTGGTCAATGTGTACTTAGGTTAGATGGTAGTTATGGTGAAGAATGTAATCCTTATTGGGATTGTAGAGGTACGGGTAATTTCACACAAAATGTTTGGTATCTAGTGGTAGGTCATGTTTTTCCATATGATTACCCACATTCAGTTCAACATCCAGATACGGGACTATGGGTTATAGGTAGTGGTAAAGTTGCTGGTATTAATGGTTGTAATGTTGGTAATGATATGAAATTCGGACCAAATACCACATCATTAAATCATAGAACTTATCTTTACTATTGTGGAGACGATACGACACGTTTACAATTTTTTGACCCTCGAGTTGATTTATGTGATGGTTCACAACCATCAATTGACCATTTATTAGAAAATAACAGACAAAATCAATTAATGTCCGCAACCGTAAACACGGTGGGTTCATCATTTAAACACCATAAAGTTGTTGCAACTGGTGGTGTTATTACTGAAGTTGGTGAATGGAGAGTTCATAGATTTAACAGTAGTGGTACCCTTGCTATAACCGCAACTGAAGAAACCTCTTTATTGGAAGTGGAATATCTTATCGTTGCTGGTG
>ENA-OSIY01000034-OSIY01000034.1-marine-metagenome-genome-assembly--contig:-NODE-34-length-76197-cov-12.115988_pt1 | contig 76197 bp, 80 predicted proteins | sample MGYA00237884_ERZ534233 | MGnify/ENA primary metagenome ERZ534233 (study PRJEB26412, sample SAMN06343840) | marine metagenome | isolation source: estuarine water | place: USA: Columbia River Estuary... | reverse complement strand
ATCATTAACAATCAAATCAACGTTTGCACTTGTTTTATATCCACCATCGGGACCATATTGATTGACGGTATATAATCTTTTCTTTTCAGGAATTGACGTATCAATCATGTCAGGTTGATTAACTAATGGTACATCAATCCATGTTGTCTCTTTAGTATATGCTTGGTTTTTTGGCACAACCCTTGTTCCAGCGCCCTTAACAAAATAAGGTTCTAAATTAGACGCAATTAATTTTTTTCTAAATTGGTCTGAAGCTGAAAATGATAATAAGTTGTCTGTCATCTTATACTGTTTTTTATAAATAGATGAAAACAGGATTTTTTATTTATATTTTTAATCACCAACACTGTATCCACTCTTATCTGATACTGTAGTTTTAACCGATTTTGCAATTTCATTTGCAATATGTGTTTTAATAACGTCAGACAATCCAACATCTAATCCTGTGACTCTAACATCAATAACAGGATTACCTTCCACTTTAATAAATTTATCTTTTGATACCGCTTGAGTATATTCATTTATTCTGTCCAAAAAAGTTTCTGTTCCACTGGCGGAGAAAGAACTTTTTAAGTCTCCAAGTATTTTACCACCACCTTCAATTGATTTATCTAAAATAATTTTTACTTGTTCTTGTGCTTTTACGACAACGCCGGTGTAACCTTCTAATGAAGTTGAAAAATTACCCGCTTTTAGTGTTGCCATTGAAAATGCGTTGGTTAATTGGTTATTAGCTAAAATAACAGATTCGGTTGCTGATAAATTTCGTTGTATACTATCAATATTAGCATCGGTGTTATTTTTTAATTCGCTACCTGAACCTTGTATGTTGGATAAAATTTCCCTTACTTTATCAGGACTTAATCCACCAATATCTTGACCTTCAATTGTTACAACACCACCCTTTTGTAATTGAGCATATCCCGCAAGTGTTTCTTGTTCTTCTTTAGATAATTTTTCAAATTGTGGTTTAAATTGGAATTGACTTATAATTTGTTCTTGTTTGGCTAATTTTAATGCAGTTTCTTCAATTTTATCAGCTTCAATTCCAAGATTTTTTAATCCTTTTAATCTTAATCTTTCATTTGCACTTATTTCAAACTGACCTGTTTCTTTATTAAAAGTTGCAATACCTCTTGTGGCGTTAATCAATTGGTCATTTAAACCTTTTAAGTCATTTTGAGCCATGTACAATAATTGTGCACCATCACCCAATTGAGAAAATGAACCACCTAATGTTTGAAGTTGTGCAGCATATTCATAAGCCTTTTCAGGGCTGTCCATGATTTGGTCCGCAAAACTTTGTGCAACACTTAATGTGTCTCCTAAGAGTTGTGATTTTGCAACCATTGACGCCAAATCAGATACTCCTTTTGGGAAACCATATTTGTTAACAATGTCTAATTTACCAGCAACTGAACCAAGAAATTGTCCAACATTTAATCCATAAGCTTTAGCAGTATTAACTAATTGAATTTGTTTTTCGGTAGCGGCATCCATACCACCACCAACTTTGTCAAAAAACTTAACAAATGATGAAATTGTTTCTCCTTTAACACCATGTTTTTCTATTGCCTCAACGTTCTCATAAAATTGTTGGGACAAGTATGTTGTTCTACCTATAGCGGTGTTAATTTCAGTAAACGTTTTAATAACGTCTTCCAAAGACCCACCCATTTTAACAACATTAACCGCAGCTCTTCCTAATTCGTTTTCAACACTTTTTGCATAAGCGGCGCTTTGTCCTAAATTTCTAGCGTTAGAAATTAACTTAGTATCAAAATTTGATACCGTGTTAAGAGTTTCTTTAAAATTACCTTTTAATCTATCAGATATTTTACCAACTTTTTCAAGTTCGGCAGCAAGTCCTGTTACTTGTGTGGTTGTTGATTTAATTTCATCAGCTGATTGCATAATAATAAATATTATTTATTTGATTTTTCACGAGCATCCATAATCATATCGTGTTCTTGAAGAACCTTACCAATAAAATATTTTCTTTCATATGTTGGCATATTCATAATATCAACATAAGAAAAGTTAGCGTTTTTAACTAAAAAAAATGTTTCGTCTAATAGTATTTTTTTATACTCCGAAGAAAGGGCGAAAAAAGTCTACCCCAAAATTGACAGTGATGTCAATTATTTCTCCTGACGGGGTTCTGACTTGTTTGGTTAAATCTAATCTTGGCTCAACCTCTTTTAAAAATTTTCTAATAAATTTAGAATCGGCAATTGGCATTTGTTGAACATACTTTACAATTGATTCTCTATCCGAACTACCATTTATTGAAATAATCTGAGCTTCCAATTTTCTTGTAATAATTGGTGCTATCATACTTTTTGGATAGATTTCCATTTCCTTGTCAATCATGTTCTCCTCACCATATGTTAAAAGTTTTAATTTAACAATGTCTTTTGAAGTCGGTAAAGTTGTTTCAAACAGACCTTCTTGGTCAGGTGTTAGGTCAACTCTTTTAATATTTAATTCTCTCAAATCTACTTCAGCATCAAATCTTTGATTTGTTTTTGGGTCATATGATGACAATATATATTTTGTTCCAAATGCTGTATTTCTTAAAAAAAGTAAAATTGCCTCAATATCACCACCTAACATTTCATCAATCCTAAAATCAGGTTCGTAAATTTTTGATTTCAATAATTGATTAATCACATTATCACTATTTGAACTCATTAAAAGATTTTCATCTTGTGCGGTCAAATATCCTACCTTAACTGATTTTTTTTTATTTTTATAAAATAAACCTTGTGAAGGTAGTGGTACCACATCGTGTGGTAAGTTAAAATTCATTTGTCCGTATTGTATTTCGTTTTCCATAAAAAAAGCCAGAGATTACCCCTGGCTTTAAATATAAACTGACTTTGTTTTTTGTAAATGAAATATTAATAAACTAAGATACATCTATCAGGACGAAGTGTTGCTGAGATGGTTTGTAAACCGTCATCAGTATAAGACACACCCTGAAAGTCCACGTCTGTTAGGAAACAACCTTGTAAAATCCATTTTTCAACCGCAACACCTGTCGGGTCTAACATTTCCAAAGTAATATCCTTTTTGTAACCCGCGGCATATCCCATACGACCTGTTACTGATTCTGCGTGTAAACGAACCCACTCCATAAGAGCTTGAGCAGCTGATGGTCCGATAGGGTCACGGAATGTAACACCAATTGTTCCCCACTCGAACATACCAGCAACATAAGTTTTGGTATTTAAGAAAGGAATTTCTTTTGATGCAATTGTTATTTTTGGTCTGGCAGCAGATTCTACATACCAAGAATTAATACCCAATGAAGTAGGAAACGTCAAGATAAATCGGTTTTTGCGTTTTGGTTCATACGGGTCGGGCATTTTCATTAATAAGTCAGCCATGTTGTTATATTTTTTGTTTTAATTATTTTAGTTTATTTACCTATAAATACTTGATTGTTCAAAATTTTTGTCTTATATTTTCTAGGCGTTCTAGTTTATTAGTTATATTAAATATTAATATTTTGTTTTAGTTTGTGATTTAGTTAAATAAGTTGTTACTGGATGCTCTAGTCCAAATTCTTTGTTTAAGAATTCTTTAACTTTTTCCACATTTCTTTCATCGTCATCTGAGAAACCTATTGAAGGTACCACGAAATTATTGGACACATCATTTTTGAACAATACTTTACCACCCACTATGTTTGCAAGTTCCTTACAATAAGTGATAAATTCTCTTAACGCATTTATTTTTCCTTCTTCAGGATTGGCTTCAGAACCAGTTCCGAATGATACAGGGTGAAAACGACACATGTCCAAATATTCTTTAATCATTGTATTGTCATCTTTAATATCCTCACCTGTAAAATCACGATATTTCTTTAATGATTCCACCAATTTTTCTTGGTCCAAACCACTCACATTATTTTTGATGAGTTTGTAAACCGCTTGTTTTAAAATCATTGGGTTGTGTCCACGAGCTGTGATGATGGCAAAAATTGACCCACCATTAACACACTCAACAAAATCGTCCCATGATGGTCCCAAACTTGCCGACATTACATCCACCAAAAATTGTTTTTCACCTTCACCTCTAAAATTTCTAAAAGGATTTGACGCAAAACCAACAATGGTTTTTCCATTATATACAAATGGTTTTTTTCCCAATTCGTTTCTGTGTTCAGCAAAATCATCTGTTGACATACCAATCTCATTATCTTGGTCATCCAAAATCATAATCTTTGTTGGCATGTTCATTACATTATCATCCCAATCAAAAGCATAATATTTGTGGTCAGGTAATCCTGATGGGTCCATGCCCTCAGTTACCATTTCCAACAAATGTCTTCTAATTGATTTTTTTAAACTCATTACTTTTTGTCTTTTGATACTTTTGCAATGATACTTTCTAACTGTGATTCAGTTAAAACAATGTTTTGTGGTTTTTTAGAATAAGTTTTTTTACCATTAGTTGGTACTTCTAAACTTTCCATTAATATTTTTTTTGTGAATTCCATAGTTTTATATATAAATAATAGGGAGAAGAGTTTTATTTCTTCTCCCGTGTTTATTTTTAGATATTTTCAAACGAAGCTCCTGTTGGTGTGATTAAGAACTCAATGTCAATGAATTCAAGAGCTTTTGTTGGTTTAAGGTAAATTTTACCTGTCATTGTATTTCTGTCTAAGTCTTCAGGTGTGTTTGTTACAACAACTCTAAAGTCAATTAAACCTCTATCTCTTCTGATTGAATCCAAGATTGGATTAACAGAGTCTAAGAAATCTTGTCTAACTTTGTCATCGTTTTGTTCAAACAACAATCTAACCGCCACCGCTGAAATCAACTTACGAGCTTGTAATAACAATCTTCTTACGTTGATTCTATCAAGAGCTGATTCAGCAATTTGAGTTGTTTTGTTACCCCAAATCAATGTTCCAACATCCGAGAAAGTCGCGATTGGGTTAATACTACCTTGATATAAAGTATCTCTGTCGTCTTGTGTAAGTTTCTTACGAGCTTTAACTGAATTTACAATACCTCTTGTGTAACCCGCAGATGCGAACCAAGGGAACGAAATGTTGTCAGTCAACGCCAAGTTTCTACAAACTTCAGCAGTTGCTGGAAGATAAATTTGTGTATTGTTAACAGTATCTCTTGTTAATACCCAAGGGTAGTAAGTTGCTGTGTAGTTTGAATCAATTCCTGTTGTATCCAAATTATCAACCGCTTCAGTTGGGTAAATTAAATCAGTTGCTGGTGATGTTGTAGTATCAACAAACATGTTGTAGTCAGGACAAGTCATCACATATAACGAATCCGCTCTTTGAGTTTCAATCATATCAATTGCGTCTTCAACCAAGTTTGAGTTATTAACAAAATCAATACCCGGTGTTACAAACACGTTAATGTTTGTTGCTTCAGGATTTGCAAATGTTTGTTGTCCTAACAAGTATGCGTAGTAGTCTGTATTTCCCCACTGAGTTGAGTTACCCTCAACAGTAATTTGTTTAAACGCTCCCCATCCAGTTGCTGTTGGAAACTGTGTTGATGGTGCCGCACCTTTCATATAACCTGAACCACCTAACACATAGTTGTCACCGTTGGTTCTATACTCTCTATAAATGTCCCATCCGTCAAATCCACCACGTGCAAACAATGTGAATTTTCTTGATTGAATTCTAAAGTATGGATTTGTTGGATTTGTCGGGTCAGATGTAAACGATGCATTACCAACTTCAAAAGCTGAAGTACCTGATGTACTATAAACGTTTGAAATTGTAACCGCAGTTGCTCCTGAGTCCATGTGATAACCTTTTGATACGAAATCCCAATCAGGTGATGAAGTTGCTGTTGCAATATTATTTGGATTTTGTTTTCCTTTATAATTGTAATATTCAGGGTCATATCCAATTGTATCAGAAAGACCTAAGAATGTTCTATTGATTTTATCACCAGCACTTCTTTGAACTGTTGAAAATGGTGGTTGGTAAATTACTTCACCAGCAACATCGTATTTAGTTTTGTAAATTGGAAATGGTGTAACCGCTCCAAAGTAATTTCTCATTAAGTAACCTTCAAAACCACACGGTAATGCGTCTAAAGGTGCTTCGTTACTTATTTCTAACATTACATATTTTGACCTTACTTGATATTCTCCATCACTCGTTCCTATTTTAACACCAACATAACTATTGGTACCAACATTCATTGAGCAATTTGTGAATTTTTCTAAGTAAACAGGATTTGCGTCCGTATCATTGTAAGCTCTAATTCCGACATCAAATGTTCCATTATTAAACGAAATGTTTAAAATTGAAATTTTAACTTCTTGGTTTGCGTCGTTACCATCTGAAATTAAGATAAACTTAAATAATTTATAAACACTTGTACCCCTTAATTCAGAAACCAAATATGGTGTTTCAGGTGTTTGATATTGTTCTAAGTACCAACCGATTGAACGGTTTAAACTATTATCATCTTGTGCCGATGGTAATGCGGTTACTGATGATTGTATACCTCTAATATAACCTTTTTTGTATGAGTAGTTTAAGAAATTAGTAAATTGTTCCTCAACAAACAAAGGTACTTCATTACTTGGTTTTCCAAAATTTGATTGACCAAATACTTTTGATATGTAATTGGTGTCAGTAGAATCCATTGAAACTTTAAATGAGAATGGGTTACCTTCATATGTAACACCCGAAACACCAAACGGTGAATAAGGACTGATTGACGCCCCACTATATACACCATTAAAGTCTAAAATAACATTAGTTGTTCCTGTAACTTGATAATCAGGATTTGTTGAGTTGTTGTATGCCGCGATACCTCTTGAACGAAGAGTTGTTATTACAACATCATTATAGTTAGTAAACGCCGTACCAATTTGTGTAAACGCTGATAATTGTACTGAACCCGAGAATGAACCAGACGCTCCAGTTAATGTATTAATTCTTGATTCAAAAGAATATCCCGAATAACCATTACCCGTTGTTGGGTCAAACTGTGAGTAATACCAAGAGTCGTTATCTCTACTTGAATAAGTAGTTAAAGTGTTTTTTAAACTTGGTACACTATATACATTTGTTAACCCTGTATAACCCGCACCTGTCAATGAGTTGTAATAAGTGTCAGGTAATGTTCCAAACACATAAGCCGTTGTACCACTTGTTGAAGCCGCAGATGAATTTGACCCAATAACACCATTAACAAATGTTTTTAAGGTATCAATAATTGTTGATGTTGTACCATCTGACAATGTAAATTGATTATATAAATCGTTATTAAAAATCGCGGATGAAAAAGAACCAAATGAAACTGTTGATGTACCACCTGTTGTTCCTGTAAACGTTACAGAAACAGATGACAATACAGTACTTTGTGTTACCGAACTACCACTCACGTTTGCAATTGTACTAATAGACCAAGACGGTCCCGCATCATAACCCGACAAACCAAGAATTCTTGATACGAATAACTGGTTAGATTGTGATAAGTATGATTTGGCGATATACGCCGCTTCGTATTTTGGTATTTGTGTATTCACAAATTTTTCAGGTGATGTAGCACCGAAAATTGCTGAGAATTCATCGAAACTTGAAACGAAGATTGGCTCAAAAGCCGGACCCTTCAAAGTTTCTCCTACAATACCTAACGTTGTAACACCTACGCTTTGTGCTACAAATGATAAGTCACGCTCTGAAGTGTATACTCCAGGTGAAACGAAAACTTTATTTGATGTTGCCATTATTTGTTTGTTTTTTTATAAGTTGTTTTATTTAATACATAAATATTGTTGATTTTTGTAAAAAACTTAGTATACGGATACTATTTATAATTCAGTATGAATAAATTCTACCTTTTTTCTACCTTATGAAAAAAACCCCCAAGAAAATAAAGAATATAAAGATTTCTGAAGAATCACATGCAATTCTTAAAAAATATTGTGAACAGAATGGACTTAAGATTTACGGATTTTTAGAAAATTTAATCAAAGAAAAATGTCGTGTAAAAACTGACATTTACGGTGACCCGTTAGACTAATTTGATATCAAATAATATATTTGAATCTTGGTTGGTTTTACCCGCTTGTTTTTCAATAACAACCCTTAATCCTGTATCAGGACCCATAGGAAAATAAGGTAAATCTTTTCCAATATATAATTGTGTTCCCTGTGTTATTGTAAACGCACTATAATGTTCAACATTATTTGAATTCACAAAATAAAAATCATAATTGGTTGGTAATGAATTTTGATTTAAAATTGTGTTAGAACCAATAAATTGATAATTGGTTGGTATTGTATCAGGATTGGGTTCTTTTGATACCGCTTTTCTTGCTCTTGTTTTTACACTAACATCTACCATTGTTAAAACTCTTGATACCGCAGGTGCCACCTCAAACTGTTCTTCATCCAATAGAACACCCAACATTTTAAATGTGTAGTTTTGAATAAAGTATCTTCTTTTTTGTAATTCAACAACTGACTCATCAGAAATACTATCCATAACGATTGGAATATATCTACCCTTAATTAAAGCATACGCCTGTCTTGATGAAAATTTATCAAGTACTTTTTGGTTAAATGAATTTAGTTCTCTCATTCTGTTTGTAAAAATTTTTACCTCAAACGTAATGTCAACAGGAATTGGTTGTGGTATTTTATAAACATCCATACCATTTCTTGCTCCGTCAAAATTTGGAACCAATGCGTATTGGAACAATGGTCGTCCTGGTATTCTATAATTTGTGGCTCCCTGATTTGTTCCATAAGGTGTTTCAGGTTTTCTAACCGTTGCAACAAAAGGTGGTTTAATATTTGAATCCAAATCTTGAAAGTTCCAAGTTTGTGTGAACTGAGCCCAGTTCTGAGTTGTAATAATTACATCAACCGTATTAACAACTTTTCCATTAACATTAATTCCCAAATCATTTTTAACAAAATCCAACATTCCTCTATCCAAATCGGCGTGATATATTCCTTTCGGAAGATAAGTTCCATCTTTTTGAATTTGTTCCAATAATTCTTCCCTTCTTGGTTGAAGAATTTTCTTTGGTGATAAAGAAATGGTTTTAAGAAGTTTTTTTGGTGTTGCCATTATATTCCCTTAAATTCGTCTTCACTAACAGGTGTACAAATAAATGTTCTGTAAAATGGTTTGTATCCACCATAAGTGTGTTTATTATCCGATGTAATCCTTCCGTCATCAGCAACTGAATAATATCTCATTCTACTTTCAGTTTCAGGATAACCTATGTAATCACCATATGAAATTGTAATTGCTTCCTCTTCTAAATAATGAAGATAAACGCTCATAATTAAATTGCCAGGTTCTGTCTGACTTAATTTAGATGCTCCAAAAGTTGCTTGACTAGGTGCTTCAATTTTAACAAAAGCTTTGATTTCAACGGGAGCCAAATATGATATTGAATCCGTTAAGGATTCACCATAAACATCATCTTGATTTGTTTTACTCTTATCAACACGGTATAAAACCAATGTAAAGTTCATATCACCATATAACCATTCCTCGCCCATTGAGATATTTAGGTTAAAATCCTGTTCACCAAAGAATTTGGATATTCGCGTAATTGGTACTTTATTTGCCATTATTGATAAATACAATAAAATTGATTATATTTCTTTATTAAAACTATTTGACTTGGAAAATTCCATAAATGAAAATTCAGGATTATTGGAACAAAAAGCCCTTAACGTGTTACATGAATACGAAGGTGCAAATAACTATATCCTAAAATTAAAAGGTATTTTCAATCCAAACAAACGAGGTATCCCAACAAGAAGTCAATGTGAATACATTTTAAATTATTCAAACACAACACCAAAAGTTGCAAAAAAATGGGTTGAGATGGATGATTATTTTTCCGAAAAAATTGCAAACGAAAAACTTTATACCGTCCCACCAAAACAAGTGTGGATTGAAAAACTATTAGTTGAAAAAGATAAGTCATATCATATATGGGGTCGTTTTTTTGAGAGTGAACCTTTAACCGATTTTTGGTTGCCCAAAGCGGCGGTCATTAAAAACCCTGAACAATACTACAAGGAAATTGATTATTCAAAGTACGCACACAGACCATTACTATCACACCAAGTTGAGTCAGTAGAAAAACTTGTTAAAACCAAAAGATTTATTTTGGCCGATGATATGGGTTTGGGTAAAACCACATCAACCATTGTGGCGGCATTGGAAACTGAAGCAAAAAGAATTTTAATTATTTGTCCCGCGTCATTAAAGATTAACTGGCAAAGAGAAATTGAAAACTACACGGACCGTCCAACATATATCTGTGGTAGTAAAAGATATGAGGATGCCGATTTTGTAATTGTAAATTATGACATCCTTAAAAATTTTCACGACCCAAAAGACAGAGACAAATCACGTATATTAAAAAGTAATTTTGATTTGGTGATTATTGATGAAGCACACTACATTCAAAACAAAACAGCACAGAGAACAAAATTAATTAACGATTTTGTGAAGGGGGTTGACAGATTGTGGTTGTTAACAGGAACACCAATGACATCAAGACCCATGAATTATTTTAATTTGTTGGAACTTATTGAATCTCCCGTTGCCGCAAATTGGATGGCATATGTTATTAGATATTGTAATGGATACCAATTCACGGTTGGAAACAGAAAAGTTTGGAATGTGATGGGAGCATCAAATTTGGAAGAATTAAGAGACCGAACATCAAGACAAGTATTAAGAAGATTAAAAACAGATGTATTAGATTTACCTGATAAAATTATCACCCCCGTTTATTTGAGATTAAAATCAAAAGAATATGAGGAATTAATGGGTGAATATTTTCAATGGTATGAAAAAAACCCCGACGAAAGTTCGTCATTAACCGTTCAATTTACCAAACTTACAAAAGTACGTAAGGTAATTGCACAAGAAAAAATACGCTCAACAATAGAATTAGTTGAGAACATATTAGAACAAGATAAAAAAGTAATAGTTTTCACGAACTTTACAGATTCCTTAAATAAGATTTATGAACATTTTGGTAAACAAGCGGTTTACCTTGATGGTTCATGTTCACCAGCAAAAAGACAACATGCTGTTGATGAATTTCAAAACAACGAAAAAATAAAAGTGTTTGTCGGAAACTTAAAAGCCGCTGGCGTTGGTATAACACTGACAGCCGCTGAGGCAGTAATAATGAATGACTTGTCATTTGTTCCTTCCGACCACGCACAAGCCGAAGACCGAAGTTATAGATACGGACAAAAGTCAAACGTATCAGTATATTATCCAATATTTGAAAATACAATTGAGGGGGTTATTTACGACATCCTTAATAAAAAGAAAAATATTTTTGAAACCGTAATGGGTGATAATGTGGGTAGGGCGGAGATTGTTGAAGAAATTATGAATCAAATTTTTGGTAAACGTTAAGTTTTTTGAAAATCTATTTATTTATAAGATAATAATAGATTATGAAATTTAAAAAATTAAAAGCCGAAATTGAAGAATTAGAAGACAAATTAACTACCAACGAAGACCTACAAGAAACAATACAAAACGAACAGAAAGAGATTATAAATGAAATGAAAAAAATTGGTATTGAAAGATTACCATATTCATATTCATCGCTTGGTAGATTTATTGACCCAAAAACAATGAATGTTCATTACAACAAACATTACAAAGGGTATGTTGAAAAATTAAACGCAGCACTTGCGAATCTTAAAGGTGCGGATGCCGAACTTGAAGAAATAGTAAAAGGCATATCAAGATATAACAAAACCGTTAAAAATAATGCGGGTGGTGCGTTTAACCACGCATTGTTTTGGAAAATGTTATCACCAAAGAAACAAATGATTAACGGTCCAATTGAAGAAAAAATTAAAAAGGACTTTGGCTCTTACGAAGAATTTAAAAAACAATTCACCGAAAAGGCACAAAAGAATTTTGGTTCAGGATGGTGTTGGTTGGTTATTAATGGTCAAGGTAAATTAAAAATAGTTACCACATCAAACCAAGACAACCCGTTGATGAATACCGTTAAAGATGGTGGTTATCCAATATTGGGTCTTGATTTGTGGGAACACGCCTATTACTTAAGATACCAAAATAAAAAAGAAGAATACATTGGAAAATTTTTCTCAGTAATCAATTGGGACTTTGTTAACACACTTCTTACTTCAAAGAATGAAAAGAAAATTAATGAAGAAAAATTGGCGGGTGATTTACTCGTTGAAACAAGAGAAAGTATTGGTTGCTCAACAACAGAAGTTAGAGAAATTAACAAGATGTTTGCGATGAACAAACAAGTAAAATATAAATTCATGAATACGATTAACTCAATCATGAAAGAAAAATTTTCAGAATATTGGTTTGAAAAAGGTCAATATGAACCAGATTCAATGTCAGGAATTTATAATTACGGAAAACCAGGTCGTTCAGTTATTAACAAATTAAACACAAATTACAGTTCATTTTGTATTTTAATGAATGATTTAAATGTTTATTTGGTTAAAAATAATATAACACCAATATCATTTAGAGGTAAAGATGAATTTGCACAAATAAAAGAAGTAGAAAGATTTTCAAAATATCTTTATGACTTAAGAGACCGAATCTTTAATTTGTCAACATCCAAAACTTTTCAAAACATTGTTCAAAAATTGGTACAAACCGATGCCAAGGGTGAAGAAAGGGAAGATATTACAGTTATTGCATTAAGAAAAATATTTGGAACTGACGATGTTCATAAGATTGGTGGGTTAGGTTCTGAAGAAGATATGATTTCGGGTGTTGATGCAATCATCAATAAAGACGGTAAAAGATTGACCGCGCAAATTAAACCATTTAGTGGTGTTAAAGATTTTGATGATGATAGTGTTATGGTATTTGGTGCAAGTGCACCAAAACAATACAAAACAGATTATTTAGTTTTTAACAATAAAAATAAAACACTTGTGTTTAAAAATGAAAATACAAAAATTATAGATGGTAATTATGTATTTCCAAAATCAAACATATTTGCGGATATTTGATATTTATAGACAATATGGCAATTATTGTAGAACCAGAAAGAAGTAAACTCTATAGAAGAATTAAAGCGCTTCTTGGTGCACCTGTTAGAGGTGTTGAGTTGGAAGATGAGCAAATGGACTCATTATTAGAACTTTCAATTGGAGATTACGAACAATATATTTTGGATTGGTTAATTGAAGCACAATGGACTTCATTATATGGTATGAACCTTGATGAACAGTCTTTAAGTAGAGCTTTAACTAAAAGAAGTTTAGATTGGGAAACACAATATACTTACGCATATTCAAAGATTGTTGGATTACAAGCGGGTGGAGACTCGGTACTTAAAAAAGATTATGTTGATTTAGTTAGAAATCAACAAATTTACGAAATTCCTGCGGGTCGTGAAATCAATGAACTTTTATGGTTTATGAGAGCCGAATTAAACAATTCGTTATTTGACCCATTTATGGGTGGATTTGGTGGATTTGGTGGGACAGGATTAGGTGGACCAGGTGGATACGCACAATTTGGTTCTAGCGGAAGTTATTTTATGATGCCAGCATTTGACGTTATGTTGAGAATGGCGGATAGAAATTTAAAACAAAGATTAATTGTTGGTGATTTAACATATAGAATTACCGCACTTCCTGAAGGTAAAAAAGCGTTACACCTATATAACACACCTGGTGGAAGATTTGATTTTTCAAATATTGGGTTTAACGAATACAGATGTTGGTATTGGTATTACGATACTAATGGTGACCGTGATGATTGTTTAGCCAAAAACCCTGACATTGTTAGATTACCGTCAGATATCCCATTTGAACCTTTAAATTGGCAGGACCTTAACACTCCGGCTCAACAATGGGTAAGAAGATGGTTCACAGCATATTGTAAAGAAACTTTAGGACGTATTTGGGGTAAATATAGTGGAAACCTTAAAACTCCTGACTCCGAACTAACGTTAGACTATACATCTTTATTAGGCGAAGCAAAAGACGAAAGAGCTAAACTTGAAGAAGAATTAAAACTTCGTCTTGAAAGATTAAGTCCTGTTAAACAAATGGAAAAAGAAGCCTTAATATCAGAAAACCTAAACAAACAATTAAAGTTTAGAGCGTTCCCAAGTCCATATAATGTAATATAATTTTATGCCAATATTAAGAAGTATACCAAGTAAAAAAGTTATTAACGGAATTGAAGTAAAAACATCTGAAGTTGCGTTAATTTCAGAAACAAATTACACAACAACAGGTGAATACGCAATTGTAATTAAAACCGTTGAACATTGCAATTTATTATTAGACAGTAAAACAACTGACCACATTGTTGTCAAAGCTCTTACCAGAGTCACAATAAGACCTGATAAGAGTAAAATTGACGAACAATACGATGAGGTTGAAATTGGAAAAGGTGCCTGTGTTGAGTTTCACTTTATCGGTGGAAACTGGTACATCTTATCATCAGACGGTCTCAAATTGGAATAATTTTTTTTCCCAACCTTCTTCTGCTAAATCATAAATGTAATCAGGGCTAATACTGACTCTTTCCCAAAATTTCATTTCTTGCTCAGAAACAGTTAAAACATCTACCAATTTATCTTGGTCAGTATCTTCAAAAGGATGACCATTAATTAACTGACATTGTTCTTTTGTGAAGAATTCCCTTTTACTTGGATTGTCAATAATTAGAGAGTCTCTAACATCATCTTTAAACACAACCATCAAAGGCTCAATACGTTTATTAAATGTTGCAATTGCTCTTGCTATATTATACTCACCCAACATATCAGGATTCTGTTCAAGTTCTCCATTGTCTAATCTATAAGCGTTGATTACCAATGAATCTACTTTTTTAACAACATCACCATGTGACGCCTTTGTACCGTTGTTCACATAAAAAATCACATCACCTAAGTTAGCGGCAATACCATCGTGAATAATTAGTTCCATATGGGCTTGTCTTGACATCATACTACCTGATTTAGTTTTCTGACCACATCTTACTTTGTAATCCTCAACAGAAATTTTAACTCTGGCACGAGAAGCAATTTGTTTTAATGGTATTTGTTTGTTAAAGATTTTTTCCAAGTATTCATAATACCACTCAACAAATTGTTGACCTTCACCCATCAATAACATTTTAATTCCTTTGTCCAAAAACGATTCAATATACAATGGTAATTTCTTTGATTTGATTGTATTACCAACCAATTTGATTTTACCTTTGTCAGTCATCAAAGCGTAGTTCTTACGAGCCAAGTTAATACAAGAAGGCCAAACACCATCATTATCTAAAGCCATTTCACCTTTCATAAATAAATCATTGTATTCAGCAATGTCAGAAGCGGCACCCGTATATTCTTTACCTTCCACCACTTTCCAATTCAAACCCTTACCAATGTATTTACGTCCATGAACATCTGATGGTGAAGAAAAGTTCACACCATCCGTATCCATTACCAATGGGTCATAACCACGACTCATAAAGAACTTAATCATCTGACGAAGGTATTGTCTTCCTGTACAAGTAATCCTTTCACCCTGATTCATATCACCCCAGTGAAATACTTGAGGTGCTGATAACGCTCCAAACATTGAGTTAATAAAAATCTTAATTGGTAATTGTTTACGGTCATAAGACTTAGACTTTACAGGGTCACTCTTTTCAAATTCTTCAGCTAATTGTTTATACATGATACGAGCATTTCTAAAGTATGTTAACATACCTTTCATTACTCCTGTTATATCACAATCAGGGAATACGTCATGAACTAACTGAATTGACGGATACAGTGAACTAAAGTCAAGTTTCAATACATCTGTTGAATATCCAACTTTAACCAAACGTGATAATCCACCAACAAAGTCTTGTTTTTGTTGTTTAGCGGGAATTGAGAGTCCATGTTTATATGACCACGCTCTCATTTGGATTTCCCAAAGTGTTGCGGTTCCCATTGTCGCAATCCTTTGATATGTTGTTGGAACCAAAGAAGCCAATAGGAATGAACCCTGATTAAACTCTTCGTCAACCCTTAATGTCTCAATTAAGTCATCATCAAGGTATCTTTCAACAATGTTATCACCCGTTGTTTTAATATAGGTATCATCTCTTCGTTCACACACTTCATCAACCTTTGTGTCAATACCACATTTTTTATACTTTCCGTTTTGGATATTTAACCAATAATCTTCTTTCTTGGAATACATTGAACCGATATCAGTATGGTCAATGTAGATACGGTCCGCATCTTCAGCTTCAAGATATTGAACAATATATTTCAAACCCGCTGATTTAATGTTTGAGTTAATTGCTTGAGCTCTTCTTACTGAGTGCAATGCGTCAATAACATTATATCCCCAAATTGATGTTTGGACAAATTCCTCAATTTCATTTGCAAGTTTTAATAAACCTTTGGATTGTGTGATTGATTTTTCAGGGTTAAGTGATTTACAAATTTTCCTAACGTCCAATCCCAATGCCTTGGCTCTTTCAAATATCCAATTCCAGTCAAACGCAAATCCGTTATATGATACAATGATTGATGGTTTGATTTCGTGAATGTAATTAAAGAAATCAATGATTCCTTGTTTTTCTTGTTCCTCGTCAGCACACTCAATAACTTTGTGAAAACCTTTGTTTGTCTTTAATCCAAACATGAATATTCTACCGTCTTTTGGTTCCAATGCGGTGGTTTCTAAGTCAAATACAAAACGTGTCACATCTTCATAACTTTCAAACCCTTTGAAAAGACGTTTTTCCTTTTGGATAAGGTACTGTTCAATTGGTGGCAGAATCAAAACTTTTTCTTTTGCCTTTTCACCATATGGGTCAATTCCACCATCACGGAAAAATTGTAATAATGTTCTATAACCCTTTAAAGATTTTACCATAAATGATAAACCCTCCTCAAGTCGTTGATTACCTTCTGTTTTTAATTTATCAATAACAATTCCGTATTTGGACATTGCTTCTTTTTGAAGTCCCTTTGAACCTTGATAAAAGTTAAGTCCACGTAAATCACCAACCCACGCAAATGGGATGAAGGTGTCACGTTTGACAATTTTCCCTTTTATAGGGTCTTCAATAATTTTATAGATGGAGTCACTAACGTAGTCAAATTCAACACTGACTATGTACTGTTCAGGGTCTGAGCCCTTTAAAAATTCTTCAATTTCTTCTGCTGGTATCATAATATTTTTTTAGAGTGGTTTATTAGCTTCCGAACACGTCGGAGTTTACCTTGTCTAAATAAATATATGTTACAGAATTGGTATTATCAACAACAGTACTGAGTTTTAATAAAAGAGGGGGTAATGTTGATGAATAACGATTCTCTTATTGGAACTATCAATTCACCTTCAGTTGTTGTGATACTGAACTCACCCATGTATCTTCCGGGTGTTTTTGTATCGTTGGCTGTAAAATTATAATAAATGTAAAATTCTTGAGGAGCGTCAGGATTATCAAAAAACTTTTCAGTGATATAAGCGGGTTTTGAAGCAATTTTTAAAATACCATTATCTGTATTTACCATTGAAAATGTGATAATCGCATTTTGAAGTGTCTCCATAAAACTTCTGAAGTCGTTTCTTCCGTCTTTTACAACTTGTAGTTTTAAAGTCGGTAGGGTTGCGTTTTGTTTTATAAAGAATTCCATTATCTATAAATACTTTAATTTTAATATTATTATAGTGTTGTGTTGTTTCCAATTAGCTTACTTTAATATATCCGTAATATACTATTTGAGATGAGCCACTGTTATTGGTTATACCAAATGTAAAGGTATTTGTATTTAAGGCCGCTGGAGATGAGGTACTAATACTTCCCGCAGTTCCGACTATCTGACTTGGTATTGATGTTAAAACCAAAGCATTTCCAGCAAGATAATACCACCCATATTGTACACCTATTGCAGGTACATTAGTGTTTGATAGTGTTACTGTTGCATTCCAATTAACAATACCGCTTGGAATATTTCCATTCACCCACATAACATATGATTGACCCGCAGGAACTGTAAAACTAACAGTATTTGTATCTGCAGATAAGGTCCAACTTCCTGTGACTGGTGATATCGCATTTTGCGAATACCCGCTAAATAATGTTTCTTTGGTTACTTTAAATGATTCTGTGTTACCACTATTGTTCATAACAAGAAAAACACCACTTGTGTTTCCTGTATATGTTGGTAAATTTGCTATTTGTACGTTTGCCATTTCTATAAATATTAGTTTTAATGTTGATATTCTATTCCACTACCATCTTGAGCCGTTAATATGTCACCACTTTGAATTAAAATAAAAAATGGTTCGGTTGGTGTTGGGGTTGGCGTTGGAGTTTTAGTATTTGTTGGTGTGGTGGTTGGTTCCACAAATCTTGGTGCCAAATAATTGTATTGTTGTGTTATCTCAGAAAGATTTAATTGTCTGTTGTAAAAATACATGTTGGCGACATGTCCCCAAGGTTGAGCAACAACATCATTATTACCCCACCCCCAATGTGTAGTTCCACCAGCACCCTCATTGATTGTACTTCCAACCTGTGAACCATTTATGTAGAATGTTTGAGATGTATTTGTTCCGACTACGGCAAATTGAACCCAAACACCTGCCGAAGATGAAACATCATATCCTGAACTTACAAATCCTGTTGCCCAATATCCTAATGTGTTTGTTCCATTAGGTATAGTAATTGGTGTGATTTTAGGAGGGCCCTTTGTATAAAGTACTGTTCTAAATCCTGAATTACTTGTTAACATTCTTGTCCAAGTAATATATGTGTACCCTGATGTTGGTAATGTGGGTCCTGTTGAGTTGTAATCAACTCTATTATTCCCTGTTGTACAATCAAAACATTTTATACCGTTAAGAACTGTGTAAGTTGCACCAATTAATGTATGGTTATATCCACCTGTAATATCAAAAACAGTTGTTCCTGTTCCAGGGTAACTTGAACTTTCATATGCGTCAAGTTGAATAACCAATCCTGAAGTTACAATATTTAGAGTTGGCGTTGGAGTGTTAGTCGGGGTAACTGTATTTGTTGGAGTGTTAGTCGGGGTTTGTGTATTGGTAGGTGTTATAGTATTTGTAGGTGTATTTGTCGGTGTATTGGTATTAGTTGGTGTCACAGTTGGTGTCACAGTTGGTGTCACAGTTGGTGTCACAGTACGTGTTGGTGTCGGTGTAATTGTCGGTGTAATTGTCGGTGTAATTGTCGGTGTACTTGTCACAGTTGGTGTCACAGTTGGTGTCACAGTTGGTGTCACAGTACGTGTTGGTGTCGGTGTAATTGTCGGTGTGATTGAAGATGTTGGGGTGACCGTATTGGTTGGCGTCGGAGTTACCGTTGGGGTTACTGTTGGCGTTTGAGTTACTGTTGGCGTTTGAGTTACTGTTGGCGTTGGTGTTACAGTTTTAGTTGGGGTAGGTGATGGGTTTGGTGTTGTAATGTCAATAACAAATGTTTGGTCAGTACCAGAAAAATATATAAACACTTTACCTTGTGGTGTACCATCGGCAGGAAAATAATCAAAAGGAATGGTTTCAACACCCAATTCAAAAGTTTCATTTAATGTTGTGTCTAAAAAGGTAACCAAACATGTTTGACCACTATATTCAGTACTTGTAACTCTAAATCCGTAATTATTTGACATTATGGTGCAATTATTAATGTTGCTGTAAAATCCCCTTCGTCCACAATACAAGCATTGTTAGGACAGTTAAAATTAAACAGGTTAAATTTATCTTTTAATATTCTATAATTGTGTTGTACTTGAGCAGCACCCAATGGTTCAACATACATTCTAAATTCTGAAATTCCACCCATGAATGTTCCGCCAAAATTTTGTTCTAATAATATATTTGTGGTAAGTCCTGATAAACTTGTTCCACTTAATGTATTATCACACATAACTTCAGGGTCTTGGATGTAAGGACCCGTTGTTCCACTACAACCACTAAATGTTAATGATTCTCTCAATCCAAAAGTTCCACCTCCCCATGATATATTAAAAGGAACACCAATTTGTTTTTCTTTAACTTCATTCAATTCTCTTGGAATAATCTCTTCAAAATTTTCAATGGTCATAAACAATTTACCATTAACAAAGAATTTAAGTTTTCCTAATCTATAATCTCTTTGGTCTAACCATTTTCTATTCAGTTGAATTGTTTCAACTTTGCTTGGATATGTATTTCCTGAGTGTGTTGCTGGTGGTCCAATTAATGATACACTTCTATTATATGTTGTTGCGGTGTAGTGCATTTGTCTAATGTCACCTAATCCACCCATATTTAATAAATCACATTCATCCCACGTAATATTACGTTCAAATACAACATCCAACATTAACCATTTTTCAATACCCGTTGAACCTGTTGTACATACATCGTAGATTCCGTCAGCTGAACATATTTCGGTAATTGTATATCCCGATTCAAATGTTAATCCTGTTGTTTCACAAGAACCCGTTGTGACACAACTTCCAGTTAACAATAAAAATTTAACACATAAATGAGGGTTTGACGGGTCACCATCAAATCTTAATGATATTGCGTTTGAGAATGAATCATTTTCAGGGTTATGGTCTTCTTGAACAACGGTTGTAGTATAACAATTTTCATTTATAGTAAATGCGGATGCGGGATATAAAGAGTAGCAATTTGAATTTGTAAACGCTGTGTTTGTACAAGCACATGTTCCAATACAATCTGTTAATCCTGAAGTAACCCTTGTGTAACCTGAAAAAGTATCTGCGGTTCCCGCGGCGTAATGATAAAATTTATTTTCGGCTCTTGCTCCCATAAAAAAGAAAGTACCTGAATTTTCAGTATAAACATTATTTAGATATGTTTGTCCTGATGAAGGAATATACTCTTCAACCAATCTTGGTTTTAACATCATTTCTACCGTCCAACCCTTGTGCATTCTTTCGGGTAAAACTTGATAGTCATATTCAAATAACTTATAAAATCCTTGTAAATAACCACCATATAATTCATAATATTGACCAATTGTTGTTGCGGTTTTTGTAACAATATTATATAATGTTTGGGCTGTAAGTCCTGAAAATCTTTGATTTGGGCTTTGAGTATAACCTGTAACAGGTCTCATCTTAAATCTTCTGTCGTAATGTAGTGGGTCAAATTTATAATCATCTCTAATCCCCATTGAATAGTATAATGTTTCGCCTGTCATTTTGGTAACAAGTCCATTATCAATTCCTGTTAATCCAACATCACAAGCTCCTGTAAATGCGCTATAACAAGTGTCATTTAATGGGTTAACATTATAATTGTTTAATGATATAATTGTATTACCTGAAAAATAATCACCATATGAATATGAAAAATTTTGTGAACAACCAGTATTAGATAACTCAATTGATATTGGTAATCTATTACCATCACTATATCCGATTAAATAAGGTGAATATATAACCTCTTGGTCATATTGTTTTTCATCGGCAACAAGAAAAAAATCGGTATATGAACTATCATCCGCTCTTATGTCCAATCTATTAAAATAATAGTTATTTATGTTCTGTGTTGCCATTCAATAGATAAATACAAACAATATGGTATTTATAGATAAACTGTTTCAATATGTCTGAACATAAATATAAAACAAAGAAGGAAGCTTTAGACGCAGCTGAAAAACTTGGTTGTCTTGGTTATCACAAAATGGGTGATGAGTCATATATGCCGTGTAAATCACACGAAAGATTTAAAAAATTAAATTCTAAAAAAACTGAAGAAGAACCTGAAGGTGAACTTGAGGAATTTGTAGATGCTGACGGAACAATGTTAAGCTCAAAGATTCCAATTTTGGACCCAGCGTTACACCCAAGAAAAACTATGGACCAAACGGTTCAAGCGGCAAGAAATGTTTATGACATTTTCAGAATGGGTTATAGAAGATATTTTTCAGAAACAGATATGTCAAAAGCATTTGGTTATGACGAAACCAAATTTATGAACGCCAAAGAAACAATAAAATATTTGGAAAAAGAATTAGGTTTGGATAGTGAAGACGCTAAAGACAGAGCAAAAGAAATGGGTAAAGACCCAAAGATGGACAAAAAATCAGAATTTAAAGATTTGAAAAACTTTGTTAATCGTGGTGTAATTGCTGAAAAAGATGTTGACGAAGTTAAAGAAGAAATTATTTCAAAAAAATCTAATGACAGAGAAATTACAGAAAAATCTAAAATTTTATCAAAGGTAATTTCAAGAAATGTAACCGCACTTAAAAAACAAGCAGAAAAAGAAGGCATATCAATAAACGACTTAATAAAAATGTTGAAAAGTGAATAAAGACCTGTACGGTAAGGAATATGAAATTCCACCACATTTATTAAACATGATTGCAAAAGGTTTATCAAAGTACGCAAATCAAAGTACTGAAAATGTTAAACGTGCACAAGATTTAATATCCACAGGTAAAGCAACTTATCAACAATTAAAAAGAATTAAAAACTGGTTTGAATCAAATAGTAACACATCAAATCCTGAATTTCATCTTTTAGGTGGAGGAGCGTTTAAAGGATGGGTTGACCAAACTTTAAATTCAGATAGAGGAGCAATTGATTTATCAAAAAAAGCCAAGAGTGTTGCAATGTCAAATCAATATAGTGACGAACACGAAAAAAATAATGACTTGAGAAAAGATTTTAGACCAAGTCAATCACATAAAAAAAGTGGACATAAAATTACTGGTGTCCGTGAAGAAATTGAAAAAATAAACACGTGGTTTAAAATATTAATATAATGAGTACACAAAACGACAGATTAGATTTTTCGCAACCTGCTGGTGATAACAATCAGTTAAGTTTTTATGCGGAACAACAAAGGTCAAAATTATTTCCAAGAAATGATTTTAACACAAAAAACCAATATGGTCCAACAAATAAAGATGCATTATCAGATGGTGATAATATGGGTAGAGGCACTGGTGGATTTTTAGATGTTAACAACGATAAAATTGGAACTAGTGATGATATTATGGATAGAATTGATAATATCAAAATAAACAAATACAACAACAAGACACCTTATACAACACCAACACCGTAATGAAACTTTTTTCATCATTTAAAGAAGTAATAACTGAAGCCGTGTCTTTTGATGACTTACAAAGAGCCATCAAGAACTTGGATGTTATTACTATTACTTACGATGGTGATGAACCCGGTGGTAAAGGTTATAGAACTGTATACCCTGTTTGTTTAGGTAGGTCAAAATCAGGTAACTTAGTATTAAGAGCTTATGATATTGAAGGAGCGTCTCACAGAGCATCACTTGGATTAAAACCTTTACCGAGTTGGAGAATGTTTAGAATTGATAAAACATTTACTTTTAACCGAAATGGTGAGAAATTTAGTGAACTACCTGCGGACTATAACCCAAATGGAGATAAATCAATGACCCAAGTTTATATAAACGCTAAACTAGGTCAAACACCTGAAGAAATAATAGCATAATATGAGTAACGATTTAATGGCAAAATTAGCAATATCCAAAAAAATTATGGATAAGCATCAAGAAATATCACGAGGTAACTCAAACGGTAATGTAAATTATAACGCACCAATGGTTGAGAATTACGAAGCGGTTCCAGCAACTTATAATATTCCACAAGAATACGCGTCGGAAACATCATTGTCTGAAGTTAGACAACCTGAATTACCAACACAGGATAGAATTTTAAATTCAAAATTACCTGATGAAATTAAACAATTAATGATTGAAAACCCAATTGCTCAAGCTTCTTTACCAGGAACTACCAATATTTTATCTAATGAAATTATTGAAGGAGCGCAAAAGTTAATGGGAACATCACCTAAAAAACAAAATCAAGGACAACCTCAAGGACAAAGTGTTCCTGGTTTTGATATGAACGCATTAAAAACAATGATTAGAGATACTGTTAGAGATACAGTAAGAGACGTGGTTAGAGAAGAACTTTCTAAATCAGGTATGATTGTTGAAAATGAACAAAAAACCAATGAACAGTTAACATTGAAAGTTGGTAAACACCTTTTTGAAGGTAGGGTAACTAAAATTAAAAAGATTCAATAAGGTTTGATTATTTGATTAATATTTCTATATTTTAAGAAATATTAACTTATGTCAAAAATTAAAATACTAGTTTTACCGTCAGATAGAACGGGAGTCGGCAAATTTCGTTCCATTGAGCCACACATTTTCTTACAAAATAAATACCCTGAAGATTTTCACGTAGACATTGATTTTGAACCCAAAATGGATGACATTTCATATTGGACAAAATACGATATGGTTTGTTTTCATAGAAGTTTAAATCCTGATTATGATAAATCAAATACGTTAATTCAAGTACTGAATAGTTTAGGTATTATTACCGTAATGGATTTGGATGATTATTGGTTACCAACCAAAGAACATCCTGCATATCATTTAGTTTTACAACACAAAATTCATGAAAAAATTTTAGCAAATATAAAAGTTGCTAAATACGTCACAACAACTACATCTATTTTTGCCGACGAAATTAAAAAATACAACAAAAATGTATTTGTTTTACCAAACGCTATTAATCCAAACGAACCTCAGTTCATGGAACCAACAATACCTTCTGACAAATTAAGATTTGGTTGGTTAGGTGGTTCTTCACATTTACATGATTTGGGTTTAATGAGAGGTTTTACAGACGCTATTGGTCAAGAACTTAGAGATAAATCACAGATATTCATTTGTGGTTTTGACACAAGAGGTACAATGACAGAAATTAACGCTCAAACAGGTGAACAAAAACAAAGAGACATCTTACCACAAGAAACAGTTTGGGCAAGATATGAAGAAATTTTTACAAAAAATTATGAATTCACCACACCCCAATATAAAGATTATTTGTTAAAGTTTAGACAAGAAAAATGGACTGGTGACGAACAATATTATAATCGTGTTTGGACCGAACCTGTTACATCTTATGCTAAAAATTATGCAAAATTTGACGTATCTTTGGCACCAATCATGAATCACACCTTTAACCGTGTTAAATCACAATTAAAAGTAATTGAGGCTGGTTTTTACAAAAAAGCAATTGTTGCGTCAAATATTGGACCCTACACAATTGACTTGAAACATTCATTACAAAATGGTAACTTTGTTGACGGAAACGCAATCTTGGTTGATGAGAAAAGAAATCACGCAGATTGGGCGAAAGCAATGAAGAAGTTAATTCAAAATCCAACATGGGCCGCTGACTTAGGTGAAAGATTATACGAAACAGTTAAAGACAAATACGATTTAAATATCGTTACTGACCACAGAGCACAACTATACAAATCATTAAAATAAAATGTTACCATACCCTAAAACCAAATTATTATTCTTTGACTTGGAGACCGTTGGCGGTTATCCAACATTAAGTGAATTTGAAAAAAATAATCCTGAGCTTCATAAAGTTTTTATGAAATATCAAGATTGGTTTATCAAAAAATTTCCTGAGGATAGAGATAAAACACCTGAAGAAATTTATGAAACAAGAGCCGCTCTTGTTCCTGAATTTGCCAAAATTGTTGTTGCAAGTTTTGCGTTTATTTCACCTGATGGTAAGATGCAAATGCAAACATTCGCATTAGACGATGAAAAACAATTACTTAAAAATACAATCCAACTTTTAAATAAAGTTCACAAATTAAATTTCTTTATGTGTGGACATAACATTAAAGGATTTGATATTCCAATGTTGGCAAAACGTATGATGATTAATGGTTTTGCTCCACCACCAATTATCCCAACCGCAGATACAAAGCCTTGGGAAATTAAAGCTCTTGACACCAAAGAATTGTGGAACGGTACAAACCCATTTACAATCGCATCATTAGAATTGATTTCAGTATCAATGGGTTGCGAATCATCAAAAGGTGGACCCGTTACTGGTGGTGTTGTTCACCACTCTTATTGGGAAGCTGGAATCCTTGATAAAATTGCCGAATACTGTGAAGATGACGTAAAAGCGTTAGTTGACCTAATTGAAAAATTTGATAAATTACAATATGTTTAAAAATCTAAAACAAATGAATAGTTTAATTTCTGAAATGAGGAAATTAACAAATGACCCTAATGCTATGAAAGACCCTCAAGCAATTATGGACTCTATGGGTATTAACCAAGAAGAATTGGAACAACAATTATCGGGTATATTAACCAAAAAAGCGACTTTAAAATTTACCAAAATTCATGAAGATGCTGTATCCCCAAAATACAATTACGAGAGTGATTCAGGATTTGATTTACACTCAACTGAAGATGTTACCGTAGAAGGTATGGGAAGAGCGTTGGTACCAACGGGATTAAGATTTGATATCCCAATGGGACATGAAATACAAGTTAGACCAAAAAGTGGTTTAGCGTTAAAAGAAGGTTTAACAGTACTTAACACACCAGGAACTGTTGACGCAGGATATGATGGTGAAGTTAAAGTTATAATCTATAATACCAATCCACAACCATATCAAATTAAAAAAGGACAAAAAATTGCACAAGCCGTTTTATGTCCAGTAATAAACGGTAAATTTGTAACAATACACGAGGTAATAGAATTAAATGAAAAAGAACGAGGCTCAAACGGATTTGGTTCAACAGGAATCTAATGTTAGTCCTGTATTACCTAATAGTGTTAAAAACTACTTAATTGACATTGATGGTACAGTAACTGAAGATGTACCGAATGAAGAACCTGAACGTATGGTAACTTGTTTACCATATGAAGGTTCTGCTGACATGATTAACTCTTGGTATGATGATGGACATATTATAACATTTTTCACATCAAGAACTGATGAACATGAAATTGTGACCAAACAATGGTTAGATAAACATGGTTTTAAATACCATTACTTATTACTTAATAAACCAAGAGGTGGGAATTATCATTGGATTGATAATCACATTGTAAGAGCCACTCGTTATGATGGTAAATGGACTGAATTAGTAAAGAAAGAACACACAATAGAAGTATTTGAACAATGATTACAATTGGATACAGTACCCGAAGTTCAAAACCTGAACTACAAGAATATTTTAAAAAAACTTGTGGTGTAAAAAATGTACAGGTTATTGAAAAAGTTAACCCAAATGGTCAGTCGTTGACTGACGTATATAATGATATTCTAAATGAATCTGAAAATGACATTGTTGTACTTTGTCACGATGACATTTATTTTGATAACAAGAGTTGGGGATTTAAGATATTAGAACACTTTAAAAAGACCGATTACGGTATTTTAGGTGTTGCAGGTTCAACCAATTTACCTAAATCAGGTATGTGGTGGGAAGACCGTCGCAAAATGGTTGGCATTGTAAATCACGAACACGAGGGTAAAAAATGGGAATCAAAATATTCAAATGATTTAGGTAATAAAATTCATCAAACAGTTTTAATTGATGGATTGTTTATGGTTATAAACAAAAATAAAATCAAAGAAAATTTTGATACCGATGTAAAAGGATTCCATTTGTATGATGTTGATTTTTGTTTTAGAAATTACATCAATGATGTAAAAATTGGTGTGTTATTTAATATTAGAGTCACACACAAATCTATTGGTCAGACAAATGAACAATGGGAATTGAACCGACAAGAATTTTCAAACAAATACCAAGACCAATTACCAATTAAAATTAAAAAAACAAAAGAGGACAAATTAAAAGTTCTTTTATCTTGTTTAAATTTTAAAACATTTACAGGTTCAGAAGTTTATGTTTATGAATTAGCCAAAGGGTTAGTTAAGATGGGTCACGATGTTACAGTTTTATCTGAAATTGGTGGTCCGTTAACAGATAAAGCAAAAAAGATTGGTATTAAAGTTAAACCATTTAGTGAACCACCTGGTTTTAAAATGGGTGATGGAAAATGGTCAGTATCAACGCCAAATGGGGTTGAGGTTTCTAAAGAAGGAATGTTATATAAAATACAAGATGTTAATTATGATATTATCCATGTTCAACACGAACCTGTAACAAATATGATATTACAATTGTATCCTAATATTGAAAAAATTGCAACCATTCATTCTGAAGTTATTGATTTAGAGAAACCAGTAAAACACGAATCAATTAAAAGATATATCGCAATTAGACCTGAAATTAAAGAACATATTATTGAACAAGACGAAATTGATATGTCATTAATTGATGTTATTTATAATCCAATTGATGAAACAAGATTCAATCAAATAGAAACAACGGAAGAAAACGCTGTGTTATTTGTTGGAACAATTGATTATCTAAGAGAACAAACAATTAAAGATTTAATTGAGTATACCGATGAGAATCAAATGGAACTGTGGATTGTTGGTGAAAATAAATCAGATTATTTGGATGATATTTTATTAAACAAACACGTCAAAAGATTTTCACCAACTTGGAATACCGAAACATTTGTTAGAAAAGCGAAAGAAACCGCTGGTATTCTTTTAGGTAGAACAACAATTGAAAGTTGGATGTGTGGCAAAAAATCTTGGATATATAACGTAGATAAGTCAGGTGGAATTCTTTCAAAAGAATTAGTTTCCCCTCCACAAGATATAAATAAATTTTATGGTTCAACAGTTTGTGAAAAATTGGTGGACTCTTACCTTAATATTATCAATGAAACTTCTAATTAAATTTCCGACAAGGTCCCGTAGAAAACAATTCTTTGAAACCTTTAACAGGTATCAAGAATACATAAGTGAACCCACCACAAGGTTTTTAATTACCATAGATGAGGATGACTCAGACATGAACAATGATGAGGTACTGGCAATACTTGAATCATACGATAATGTATCTTTTGTAATTGGTCAAAGTAATTCTAAAATTCACGCAATTAACCGTGATATTGATACATCAGAAGATTGGGATATTATCCTATTAGCTTCTGATGATATGATACCACAAGTTAAAGGGTTTGATAAAGTTATTAATACTTTAATGAAAGCAAATTACCCTGACACAGATGGAATCCTTTTCTTTAATGATGGATTTAAAGGTCAAGAATTAAACACATTGTGTATTTTGGGTAAAAAATATTATGAAAGATTTAATTACATTTATTATCCTGAATACAAATCAGTTTGGTCCGATAATGAATTTATGTTAGTAGGAAATTTACTAAGAAAACAAAAGTATTTTCCAATGGTTATTATCAAACACGAACACCCTGATTGGGGATATGGTAAACATGACGTAATACACAATAAAAACCGTTCAGATTTGTCTTTTGATATGAATTTATTTAAAGATAGACAATCTAAAAATTTCTATATATGAAAAAAATTATATCATTTTGTTTATGGGGTGACAATCCAAAATACACAATTGGTGCAATTGAAAACGCTAAATTGGCAAAAACTATATACCCTGATTGGACGTGTAGATTTTATGTTGGTACTTCAACACCCGATGAAATTTGGGATGAATTATACGACATGGATAATACCGAAATGATTGATATGGAAATTGATGGTGATTGGTCGGGAATGTTTTGGAGATTTTATCCTGCGTCTGAAAATGATGTAGATATTTTTATTGTAAGAGACACTGATTCAAGATTAAGTAATAGAGAAAAAGAAGCCGTTGATGAATGGTTAGAATCTGATAAAGGATTACACATCATGAGAGACCATCCTTTTCATAATAGTTTAATTATGGGTGGTATGTGGGGAATGAAAAAAGACACATTTCCTAAAATGAAAGAATTGATTCATATTTACAAGGGGGGGGATTTTTGGCAAGTTGACCAAAACTTTTTAAATGAAATGGTTTACCCTTTGTGTAAAAATAATACCTTTATACATGACGAATTTATGAATTTTGAAAGTTGGAGAAAACCATTTCTAAGTGAAAGGATTGATAAAGAATTTGTTGGTGATGTTTTTGATGAACACAATCAAAGGCATCCCGAATATTACACATTAATACCATGAAAACAAAATATGATGTTACAGTTTTAATTTGTGTACATAGTACTAACTATGACCATGATTTTTTGTTAGTAAAATCTTTAAAGTCATTAGAAAACCAAACATATAAAAATTTTAAAACTTTATTGGTTTTAGATGAATGTTGGGAAAACACAAAAAAAATAGTAACACATACAAACTTTGATTTGGATATTGAAATCCAAGAAAAAAATAAAAAAAGTGGTCTTGGTGACGCTAAGAATTTTGGATTATTATTTGTAGAAACTGATTTGGTAGCATTTTTAGATGCTGATGATTTATACTGTCAAGATAAATTAGAAAAACAATTAGAATTTATTAATAATAATGATGTTGATTTTTTAGGGACCCAAAGTTGGAATAACACAAAAAATAATGAACATGAATTAATTGAAAGTTGTTTTTCTTTAGGTACAAATGAAAACCACGAAGAAATATCAAAAAACATTTATCAAGAAAATTTTTTAACTCATGGCTCAATGATGATTAAAAAAACATGTTTAGATAAGTTGGGTGGATACAGAGACATAAAAGGTACTGAAGATTGGGATTTATGGAAACGAGCCATTGAAATGGGTTTTAAATTTCACCAATTACAAGAAAGATTATACATTTACCGAATTGGTACCAGCACAATAAGATAATTTAATATTATGAATTTTATAACTACAAATCACCAAGGCGGCATATGTAATGTAATGTTTAAATTATCCGCAGCAATTAGTTTAGCTTTAGACAAAAACGTTGATTATATTTTTTCAACTGAGTTTTTACGACCAATTAGTAATGAATGTCCAAAATCAGGGTTTGACCCTGATTATAGTGTATATAGTGATAATTTATTACGTAATATAAGTTTTATTGAAACGTTACCAACACCGTATAGAACACACAAAGAACCTAAAACTTTTAATTACCAATATATCAATTATAATAAAGGTGAAAATTTATTATTAGAGGGGTATTTTCAAAGTGAAAAATACTTCATAAATAATAAAGATTATATCATTAATTTGTTCAAACCAACTGAAAATATAAAACAAATTATTTTAGAAAGATTACCAAATGTTCAGGATTCAATTTCAATTCATATTAGAAGAGGTGATTACTTAACTTCACCTGATTTTCATCCTCAACAATCTTTAGATTATTATATGTCAGCAATTAATTTACTTGGTGTTGATAGAAATTATTTAATATTTAGTGATGATTTAGATGGTGTTAAACTTATGTTTGATTTTTTACCAAATAAACAATTTATCAGTTTAGGTAAAGATTATTTGGACTTATACACCATGAGTATGTGTGAACACAATATAATATGTAATAGCACTTTTGGTTGGTGGGGAGCTTATTTAAACGAAAATAAAGATAAAAAAATAATTGGTCCCAATAATTGGTTTGGCCCGGCATCCGCGTTTTTAAACTCATCTGACATATTACCCGATAATTGGATTAAAATTTAAAAAAAATGAAAAAAATATACTCAAAAATTGAAGAAACTAAACTATTACACATGATAGTTAGAAAGGACGAGATATCGCCAGGTAGGGAAGATATTGTTACTGAAGAAAATTTTATTCAGTGTTCAAGATTGAACTTAACAAAAGGTACAACTTTTAAACCACATAAACATATTTGGAAAGAACGAACACGAAATTTAATTGCTCAAGAAAGTTGGGTTGTTATACAAGGTAGTGTTAAATGTATTTTTTATGACATTGATGACTCAGTTTTAACTACAGAAATTTTAAATGTTGGTGATGCTTCTTTTACATTAGAAGGAGGTCATAATTATGAAATTTTGGAGGATAATACATTAGTTTATGAATATAAAACAGGTCCATATGAAGGACAAGAATTTGATAAAATTTTTATATAATGAGACAACAAGATAGAGGAAGTTTAAATCAATGGTTTGCCGATAATGGTGACTATACACATAATGTAAATTATGAATTAAATGACGAATCAATTGTTATTGATTTGGGTGGATATCATGGACTATGGATTGATGAAATTTTGAAAAAAAATAATCCACATATTCCTAATATAATATTGGTTGAGCCAGTTCCTGAATTTTATAATCATTTAGTTGCCAAATATAAAAATTATGAAAAAATAAAAGTAATTAATGCCGGTGTATCGACAGACAATAACGAAGCAACTAAAACTTTATACGTGTCTAATGATGGGTCATCAACAAACTTTAATGAAAATGTTAAATCGGTAATTCAAATTAAAACCATACCCATTGACAAAATACTGTTAGATAATAACATTAACCAAGTAGATTTACTTCAAATTAATATTGAGGGGGATGAATATGGGTTAATGGAATATATGATTGAGAGTAACATAATTAACAAATTTAAAAATGTACAAATACAGTTTCATTTGGGTATTGGAAATGATGTAGAAAGAAGGGACAACATTCAAAAAAACTTAATATCTAAAGGATTTAAAAATAAATTTGATTATCCTTTTGTTTGGGAGTCGTGGGAAAAATAAATTTTTATAAATGAAAAAATATAAAGTATCAATTAAAAGTAGTAGTTCTTATTTACCACCTAAGGTTGTAACTAACTTTGATATTGCGGAAAAAATTGATACGTCTGATGAATGGATTTATAATAAATTAGGAATTAAAGAAAGAAGAGTTGCGGAAAACGAAAGTGTTTCCGAAATGGGATATAAAGTAGCTGTTTCGGCAATATCAAACGCCAATATTAATAAAGAAGATATTGATATGATAATTGTCGCAACATCAAGTCCTGAAAAAATATCACCATCAATTGCATGTACAATTCATGAAAAATTAAAACTACAAAAGAATATACCAGCATTTGATATAAATGCGGTATGTTCAGGTTTTATATACGGTTTAACGGTAGCTTCATCAATGATTGACGGTGGTACTTGTAATAGAATATTATTAATCGCAACTGAATCATACTCTAAAAACACGAATTGGGATGATAGACACTCTGTTTTTTTTGGTGATGGTGCAGGCGCGGTTATATTAGAAAAATCTGAAAAAGGTTGGATTTATAGTGAGTTACAAGCAAATGGTTCAGGAACTGGAATGACAGGATTCAAACAACCGTTAAATGAACCTTTTATCATGAACGCAAAAGAAGTTTGGCAACAAGCAGTATCAGTATTACCCGACTCAATTAATCAGGTTTTATTAAACACAAATACAAGTATAGACGAAATTAGTATGTTAGTACCTCATCAACCAAGTATTAACATATTAAAGACAATTGCTAATGATATTAACTTACCAATGACTAAAGTAAAAACAGTTATGGATAGGTATGGTAATATTGCTGGTGCGTCAATACCAATTGCATTACACGAAGCGTTAACAAATAATGAAATTGTTAAAGGTGATAAAATATTACTTACCGCAATTGGTTCTGGATGGACTTGGGGTACTATTTTAATAAATTATGAAAATTAATATGGAAAATAATAAATTATTTAAAAAAATTGGTGAAGATGTTAGAGTTCATGAAATGGCTATAATATCTAGACCTGAATTAGTTGAAATTGGTAATCATGTTGCAATTGATATGTGGACTTACATTTCAACCCAAGCGATATTAGGTGATTATATTCACATCGCACCAAGTGTTTCAATTATTGGAGGAGCACCAGCATTAATTGTTATGGAAGATTTCACAAATATTGGTTCGGGAAGTAGAATTATATGTGCAACAGATGACTTTATGCAAGGTTTAATATCACCCGTTGTTCCAATAGAACACAGAACGGTTTTCAACAAACCTGTCATCTTTAAAAGATACGCAACTTTAGGTGTCAATTGCACTGTTTTACCAGGTATTACATTAGGTGAAGGTTCTATTGTTGGAGCGGGTTCAGTTGTTACTAAAGATACTGAGCCATGGACTGTTTATGCCGGGTCACCAGCAAAACCAATTAAAAAAAGAGATTCAAAACGAATATTAGAAAGTGCCCAAAAACTTATGAACTATGAATAATTTTAAACCATCAAACGACTCATTGGATATTCCTTGGATTGAGTCACCATTTTTCAACCAATTATTAGAAAAATCAGATTTAACTGATAAACAAAAAGAAGATTGTAAATTTTACAATGAAAATGGTTACCTTGTTATAGATTTAGAATTAACTGATGATGAGATTTCACCAATAGTTAATGACATGTATAATGCATTGGACGATGAAAAAACAAAATATCATGCTGACCATTTTCAATACACAGAAAGTAAAAGAGTTTTTGAATATTGGAGAAATAGTGACTCAATTGCTAATTTAACAATTCACCCTAATATTATTAATACCCTTAGTTATTTATATGGAAAAACACCATTCCCATTTTCAACAATTAATTTTGTTAAAGGTAGTAATCAACCACTTCATAGCGATACAATACATTTTCACACAATACCTCACCTTTGGATGGTTGGTGTATGGATTGCGTTTGAAGATGTTGACGAAACTAATGGTACTTTAAGAATTGTACCAGGAAGTCATAAATGGCCAGTATATGAATATCACAATCTTAATTTACCACACCCTGATACCATTGAAAATGGTGAGGCTCACAATTATAAAATATATGAAGATTTTTTAGTTGAGTTAATAAAAAGTAAAAACGCTTCTGAAAAAAATATAAAATTAAAAAAAGGTCAGGCGTTAATATGGGCTGCTAATATGCTACACGGAGGTTGTAATGTTGAAGGTGTAACAGATTTAAATAAAACAAGATTAACTCAAGCAAACCACTACTTTTTTGAGGGGTGTTCTAAGCACTACCACCCAATGTTTTCAAGACCATTAGACGGACAATATGCACTTAAATGGTGTAACGATGACAATAACATTAAAACTTACTTAAATAATAAAAAATGAACTTTGAGGTAGTTTCAACTTTTGAAAATAAAATTTCGGAATTTTTTGGTGCTTCGTATGCTGTTGCGGTTGATAGTTGTACACACGGATTAGAATTATGTTTAAGACACACCAACGAAACCAAAATTAATGTACCTAAAAGAACTTATTTATCAATACCATTTTTAGCTGAAAAAATTGGTTTAAAAAGAGAATGGAGAGATGATGATTGGGAAAAATATTATACCATAAATTATGGTGATAAAAGAATTATAGATGCCGCTGTATTATGGGAAAAAAATAGTTATATTCCTAATACCTTTATGTGTATTAGTTTCCAATATCAAAAACATCTTTCATTGGGTAGAGGTGGTGTAATTTTAATTGATAATGAATCTGATTATATTTCATTGAAAAAAATGTCTTATGATGGAAGATTACCAAATATACCTTGGCGAGACCAAGACATTGACACAGTTGGTTTTCACTATTACATGACACCAGAAACAGCACAATTAGGATTGGATAAACTACAGACGGCAATAGATACACCACCAAGACAATGGGTGGTTACTGATTGGCCAGATTTAACAGAAATGCAAATCTTTAAAAAATAATATGAAAAAAGCGTTTATAACAGGTATCAACGGTCAGGACGGTTCATACTTGTCAGAATATTTATTATCCTTAGGATATGAAGTTCATGGTATTGTCAGAAGAAATTCCGTACCAGAACATCAACAAAGTCGTATTGAAACCATAAAAGATAGAATGCACGTTTACTATGGTGACGTATTGGACCAAACAAATTTACAAAAATTATTAGATAAAATACAACCAGATGAGATTTATAACTTGGCGGCACAAAGCCACGTTAGAATTAGTTTTGATATTCCTGAATTTACATTACAAACAAATTCAAGTGGTGTTTTAAATATATTAGAGGCGTATAGAAGAAGTTGCCCAACCGCAAAATTTTATCAAGCGTCATCATCTGAAATGTTTGGTAATTCAGTGGATAATGATGGGTTCCAAAGAGAAACAACACCTATGACACCAGTGTCGCCATATGGATGTTCTAAATTGTGTGGATATTCATTAGTTAGAAACTATAGAAGAGCCTATGGGTTACATGCTGTTAATGGAATATTATTTAATCACGAATCACCAAGACGAGGTTCAAATTTTATTACAAATAAAGTTGTTAAAACTGCTGTTGAAATTAAACACGGTATTAAAGATAAGTTAGTTGTTGGTAATATGGACTCGTACCGAGATTGGGGTCATTCTAAAGATTATGTCAGAGCGATGCACTCAATGTTAAACCACCATACCCCTGACGATTTTGTTGTTTCAACAATGGTGACACATTCTGTTAGAGAAATGATTGATTATGTTTTTACAAAATTAGGTTTGGATTATACAAAATATGTAATTCAAGACCAAGAATTTATGAGACCCGAAGAATTAAAATACCTTAAAGGTGACTCAACTAAAATGAGAAAAGAATTTGGGTGGGAACCTGAATATTCATTTGAATCTTTAATGGATGAAATGATTGAACATTGGGAAGAACAAATTAGAATTAATAATATTATTGATAAACACTCAAAAAATAGTGAAAATTAAAATTGTTTTTTATTCACATACAATTGATTACGCTGGTACTTGGAGGTCCCACGAACAAATATTACTTAATTTAAATAAAAACATATTTCAACCATATGTGTTGTATAATCAAAATGTTAATCACAATAGATTAAATTTTGTTATAGAAAATTTAGGTAATGAATATGTAATTCCATTTTCAGCATCAACTGAAAAGACAGGTCCTGATTTGGGATATTCTTTTATATCAACCAATTTTGAAGAAAAATTATTAGATATTAATCCTGACATAATTCATTACGCACGAAGTGGATACTACGAATGGCCGTTCACAAAAAGATTATCCCCTATCCAAATTGAAACGAACATTTTTGGGTTTAAAGATTCAACACCTTTTTTAGATTATTCCATTGCAATTTCAAATACAATTAAAAATATTAGGGGTGGAGCAAATGAAGTAATTTACAACCCAATACCAAAACCAATTAATAATAATGAAAATTTAAAGAAAGAGTTAAACATTTCTGAAAATACATTTGTCTTAGGTCGTATTGGAAGACCCGATAATTTTACACCTATTTCAATAGAATGTGCTAAAATTATGAAAGAATCTAAAATTGATTTTAAATACATTATTATAGGGGCTTGTGATTTAATTAAGAACAAAATTAAAGAACTTGATTTGGAAGATTTTTTTATACTTTTAGATACCACTAATGATGATAATTTAATACATAAATTTTACAACACCATTGATGTGTTTGCACATTATAGAAGTGATGGTGAAACATTTGGGGTGTCAATCGCCCAATCAATGACTTATGGAAAACCAGTTGTTTCACATATTGCTGGGTCAAATGGACAATCGGAAATAATTGGGGATTCAGGATTTGTTGTTAAAAATTCTATGGAGTATTTTCTTTCGATATTAAAATTAATAAAAGATAAAAATCTATATAAAAATTTATCAGATTTGTCTATTAAAAACAGTGAACAATTCCAAATACAAAATATTATACCTAAAATTGAATCAACTTATTTAAGTTTATTAAAGAAATGAAAATATTAATTATACAAGAAAACGGAAGACATCTTGAAAATAGAGAATTTAGAGAGTGTTTTAATTTACAACGAGCCTTATTGAGAAAAAATGTGGATACAATTGTTTGGGGTTTAGGACATGATAATTTTAATACTTCTTTCCAACAAATAATAAAAGATATTGATGTTATAATTCTTTTGGAAAACTATGAATCAAATGGATGGTTACCTGACTTAAGTAATATTAATAAATTAAAAATATTTTGGAGTATTGATTCACACATGGTGTTAATGAACCATATTACAACTGTTGTAAAAAATAAAATAGATATTGTTCTTAATGCTATTGAGTCACATCAAAACTACTTTAAAACTTCAAAAACTTTTTACTTTCCAAATGCTTACCCATCTGATTTAATATCACCAATTGACGGGATTGATAAAAATACATTTTTAGGATTTTGTGGTTCATTGTTAAACCGTTCTGAAATATTAGATAAGTTAGAAAATAAATTTGGATTAAAAAAAGATATTTGGAAATTAGGCAATGAAATGATTAAAACAATAAATGGTTATAAAATACATTTTAATAAGACATTATCTAATGATATTAATTATAGAATTTTTGAAACTATGGGTTGTAATACTTTGATATTAACAAACCATACCGAAAATATTAATACATTTTTTAATGACATGGAGAACATTGTCATTTACAACAATGAAACTGAATTGTTTGAAAAATTAAATATATTATTATCAGACAATGATTTAATAAAGAAGATTAGTAATTCAGGATATAAATTAGTTAAAAACAATCACACATATGATAATCGTGCCGATGTTTTACTTAAAATAATTAGTGATTACATTTAATTTTAAATTATGGATAATAAAAAACCGAGAAGAAACTCTACAGTATTTGTTGAGGACTCAAACCAACAACACAAGAGTAAAAAAGAAATTATTAGTACTTTAATTAAGAAAAAAACAAAAGATAAATTTTTGTCAGATAGTCAAAAAGAGTATTATGAAATACTACAAAACAATCAAATAACAATTTGTTCAGGTCCGGCAGGTGTAGGTAAATCATATATTGCAATGAAAGCGGCTGTTGATTTATTAGCCGACCCCAACAATTCTTACGAAAAATTAATTATTGTAAGACCCGCTGTTGAAGCTGAAGAAAAACTTGGTTCACTACCTGGTAATGTTGAAGAAAAATTAGACCCTTATATTTTCCCATCTTACTATCTTTTAAATAAAATTATTGGAAAAGATATTAGGGAAAAATTAAAAAATATGGAAATTATTGAGGTTTTTGCTTTGGCGTATATGAGAGGTATGAACATTGATAACTCAATTCTTATTTTTGAAGAAGCTCAAAACTGTACACCAAAACAAATGAAACTTCTTTTAACAAGAATTGGATTTAACAGTAAATTTTTTATATCGGGTGATTTAGAACAAACTGACCGATACAAAGACAAAACACATTCAGGATTATGGGATGCTTTAGAAAAGTTTAAAAACATTGATGATATTGGAACTTTTACATTTAAAGATTCTGACATTGTTAGAAATGCGATAATTACAAAAATATTAAAAAAATACGAAGATGAAGTTCGCTTTTGATACTGATGAAGTTTTAAGAGACACAATCTCTAAAATGAAGGCAACTTATGAAAAATTTTTTATTGAGGATTATGTTTCTGAAGAAGGTGAGGAAGAGTTTGAATATAAAATAATTGAACCTATTACATCACACAAATTTTCAGAACATTTTTTATTTCCATCCGACGGTGATTATATAAATTTTATGTATTTGGATTTCCCTATGAATATTTTTGGACATTCACCGTCAATTTCTGCAAATACGTTTAATATTTTTTCAGAAATTCAAAAAACAGTTTTATCTAAACGAGATAAATTAAGTGTTATTGGAATGGGAGTTGCAAAAATAAAACCAGCATCTTTATTTTTTTATTCAAAATATGGAATGGAGGCTGACAACATACAATTTTATAATAAAAAAACAATAAAGAAAATTTGGTCTAAGTTTGATGTTATTGTTACTGCAAATCCCGACCTACTTGAAATTAAACCTAAAAATAAAATTTCAATTAAAATTAACACAGAATATAATAAAAATTATCAGTCAGATTTTTCAATAGATTCTATTGAAGGTTTTACTTCGGTATATAATCAATTAAAATTAAAACATGCTTAACATATTAGGACAACAATATTACATTGATTTTCAAAAAATTGAAGATTTAATTGCAATCCAACAAACAAACACAGGTGATACTGAACAAAATATTAGTATCGTTAAATTTGAGTTAATAAAAACAATGTTAGATGTTGTCTTTTCAGAATCGGGAGATATTGATGAAAAGATGGGTTTAAAAGGAAGTAATGATTTAACTATTCCTTTTAAAATTGCATTCAACACATTATTAAGATACGGAATAATAGAAACACTATGAATACAGAACTTATAACAAAATTAGAACTATCCATTGGTAATCTAAAAGAAAAAAAATCTAGAATATATTTTTTAGTTCAGGATACTAAAGGAAACGCAAAAGCCTCAATTAGAGTGACTTATGAAATGGCTTACCATTTGTTTGAAAATGGTTACAACGCAATTATTATGCATGAACAAAGTGACTATAAAGGTGTGTCATCTTGGTTAGATGAGAAATATATGTCATTACCACATAAACCAATTGAAGGTCAAAATTTAGAAATTTCACCTGAAGATTTTATGGTAATACCTGAACTATATGGTCACGTAATGGAACAAGTTTCAAAATTCCCTTGTGGTAAAATTGTACTTTGTCAATCATATGATTATATAATGGAAACACTAAGTCCTGGTACTTCTTGGTCACAATATGGTTTTTTAAAATGTATTACAACTAGCGAAGAACAAAAACAGCACTTGGAAAAAATAATGAAGAATGTTTCATTTGACATTATTAAACCAACAATTTCAAGTTCTTTTGAAAAGAAGTCGGTACCAGCTAAACCAATTGTTTCAGTGCATACCAGAGACCAAAGAGATACTATGAAATTAATTAAAACCTTTTATTTAAAATACCCACAATTTAGATGGATTACTTTTAGAGACATGAGAGGTTTGAGTGAATGGGAGTTTGCGTCAATATTAAAAGATTCATTTGTGTCAGTATGGATTGATGATGTATCGGGTTTAGGAACTTATCCGTTAGAATCTATGAAAACAGGAACACCCGTTATTGGTAAAATACCTAATTTAAAACCTGAATGGATGACTGAACACAATGGTATTTGGACAAATGATACAATTAATATGTCAGATATATTAGCTGAGTTCACACAAAATTGGCTTGAGGATAATATTTCTGAAAAATTGTATGAGTCAGGTAATGAAACCGCTGAAAAATATACAAACACGGATGATTTTAAATCAAATGTTTTGGAACGTTTTTCATCGTATATAAACACGAGATTAAATAATTTTGAATCTCAATTAGAAAAATTAAAAACAAATTAATTATGGAAAATAAAGTAGATATTTCAGTTATATTACCAATTGCATCGTCTTTTGGAAAAGATTTTGATATTCTTTTTGAAAAGGCTATTGACTCAATTAAAAAACAACAAATTGCAATTAATGAATTAATTATTGTACATTCAGATGAAGAATCATTGTGTAATAAATTAAATTCATTTGATTTTGGTGATTTAAATGTTGTTAAAGTTTTAAACTCATCAGACCATACCGATTACGCAACTCAAATAAATCTTGGTATTCAAAACGCTAAATCAAATTGGGTTAGTTTTTTTGAACATGATGATGAATATTCATTTATTTGGTTTAAAAACGTAAACGACTATATCAAATATCATCCCGAGTGTGATGGGTTTTTACCAATTGTTGTTGATGTTGATGAGACAGATGTGTTTGCGGGTTATACAAATGAAGCAACATTCGCGGCTTCTTTTAACACAGAAATTGGTATTTTGACAAACGATTTATTAAACCAATATCAAAATTTTCAAACTAGTGGTATGGTTGTTAAAAAATCAATCTTAGATAATTTTGGTGGGTTTAAAAAATCAATGAAATTAACATTTGTTTACGAGTTTCTACTTAGATTGACGTATAATTCTGCTAGAATTATGACAATACCAAGATTAGGATACAAACATGTTAACATGAGGGAATCATCAATTTTTTGGAGTTATAAAAATGGGAATAATACCCTCACAGATAATGAAGTAAAATTTTGGATTGACACCGCAAAAAAAGAATACTTTTTTACTAATGACCGTGACATAAAATACGAAGAAACCAATAGTTAATGTTAACTGCCGAAGCAATTCAAAGCGGAACCACAGAATCCGTAGACGAAAAAAGTAGTAAAAAAGTTAAGTCAGTTAATTATTTTGACGTAAGGGAAGAAACTGCTGTTGTTATGTTTTTGCAGGCGGAAACAACGAAAGAAAGAAATGAAATTTATAATGAGTTTCTCAAAAAACCAATAGAAAAAATGGTTTCTTCTATTATTAGAAGATACAAACTTTATAGAAAGGACATGTCATTTGATGAAATATTAAATGATACCCATTCTTTTTTAATCACAAAATCAGACAAATTTATACCAGATAAGAATAAGAAAGCTTATTCTTATTTTGGTACTATTTGTAAAAACTATTTGATGGGTCAAATTATAAAAGACCAAAAAGATACAAATAGAAAAGTATCTTATGAAGATATTTCATCAAGTTTAGAGGAAAGACCTGATTTGGTTTATTATATTGAAAATGATGTTGTTGAAAGTGATAAAATTATATTGGATTATATTAAACAACTAAAAACTTTTATTGATGTATCATCGTTAAATGAAAATGAAGTAAAACTAGGGTATGCTCTTTTAGAACTATTTGAAAATTACGATTCAATTTTTATTGGCAATGATAATAAAAAATTTAACAAGAATTTAGTACTAATGTCTATTCGTGAAATGACAAATCTTTCAACAAAAGAAATTAGATTAAGTATGAAAAAATATAAGAAATTATATTTTGACTTTGTTAAAAGCATTGATAACAGATAAAATCCGTTATTAAATATTTATTAGTATGTCTAGACCTAAGAAAAAAGAAATATCTTTAAACAAAGAATCTGTATTATCTTTAATGCAAGAAATATACAATGAACTTGTTGAACAAAGAGCAACCGCATTAAGGATACAAAACAAAATGTTGGCATTAATGAAGGATGCTTCGGATATGGCGGTAATAGGTCCAATTATCAAGGAACAACAAAAAATTATTAATGACACCGTTGAGAAAAAATTAACATTATCAAAATTACAATCTACAGTTTGGGAAAAATCACAACAAAAAAACAACGAAGAAAATTTCTCAATGTCAGACTTAGATGATGCATTAATCCAAGATTTACTTAAAAAAGACATATCAGACGAAGGTTCAGGTGGATATAAACTTAATAAATAATTTAATGTTATGGCAGATGAAACACCTTCCGAAGGGCACAAAAAAGTTAGGAAAAAAATTAGTGTCTACCAAACTGCGGTAGATATTAATAAACAACAAAAAGAAATTAGAAAAAATGTTGAGGCGGGTAATGCCGATGTCAATACTGTTACTGAACAATACGAAGGTAAGTTTAAAGACAAATTAGAATCTTATACTCAAAAGGCTAAGGACAAACCAAAACAATTTAAAGAGGCAGCTAAAAATCAATTATCACAATTAATTGAGACATTTAAAATGTCAGCATCTAATGGTGAAGATGCTGGTGCAAATTCTGAAACTGAAACCGTTGATGTACAAAAATTAAAAAAAGAAGTTGCCCAAAATGAAACGTTATTGGTAAAGGCGAAAAAAGATAATAACACGGGTAATGTTAAAATATATCAAGACAAAATTGACGAGTTAAATAAGGAAATTAACAAGGCAAATTTCAGTCAACTTAAAACTGATACCGCAAAAAATGCGACAGAAGCGTTAAGAAATACATTTATTCAAACTGTTAACCGAACAAAAGAAAGAATTCAAGAAGTATTAAGTCAAGAAGCCGTTTCAGCGTTAGGGTGTTCACAAGAACAAAAATACAATAATACATCATTATACATTAAAGTTTTGAGTATTGATGTGTTTGGCAAAACATTACAAAACAACCCAAACACATCACCAGGTCAATACATTTATGAAGTTAAACCATTTTCACCAAGACAACAACCTTTTTCATTTAACAGGGAATTATATAACCGATTACAAAATCCAGGAAAAAGTTATAAAGATGAATATGGAATAAATTTTTTGGGTGCAACCGCTCAAGAATTATTTAATATAACATATGTTAAAGACCCCACACCAATAGGTAAACCACAATTGTATGGTGACTATTATAAAGTGGATTTGTCACCAAGAGTTAGTGGCGAAAAGGTTGTTGATTTTTTAAATGATTATTACAACTCAATTGATATTTTAAACTTTAACGAACTTTATAGTAATGTTTTAAATTTATTAACGGGTGCCGTTTCAATGAAATTAAAAACGGGTGAAGATGATTTGAGAAAACAAACCGAATTTGAAAAAATATTACAAAGAATATTAGGATTGTGTTTTGACAATAGACAAGAAATTGATGTAAGTGGTTCAGGTAAACTTGACCCATTAGACCAAATTGATGATAGTTTTTTTGTTCTAAGTCCAAGAGAAATGGTTGAGGTTGAAAACAAAGTTAAAAACATTTTAGAAAATGTAATACAATATAGGGATTGTGGTACTTTAATATTACCTGTTGATGTTGATGCAAATTTATCATTGTTAGATAAGTTATTAAATCCTGATTTAGACGCCGCAAACGCTGATAGAATTGCACAAGATTTATTAAATGAATTGGCCAAAAATCCTGATTGGAAACTTAGGATACCAAATAGTGTTGACTTAGGTATTACAATTAATACTGAATTCTTAAATTTAATTCCAATTGCAATTACCAACTCACTACTATCACCAAAACATTTGTTTCCGTTAATGGTAATGGGTAAAGCTCTTCAAAATGAATACATTGATAATATTGAAGATTTACAAGATTTTATTCGTGAATTTAAAAGATTCATTGTGAATTTAACATCTAAAATATCCGCAATTTTTGTTGAAGAATTGGTAAAACAAATTCGTAAAAATATTAAAGATTTGATGCAATCAATAGTTCAACAAACCACAAATGAATTATTAAATAAAAAAGCTAAAATAGTATTAGCAAGTATTAATTTGGCGTTAAACTTGGCTGCGGCAATTGAGGACTATAGGAGATGTAAAAGTATTATTGATGAGTTACAGAGAATGCTACAATTAGCATCGTCTATTAGAAACTTAACAGGTGGGGGCGTTCCACCATTGATAAACTATTTGGCAAATCTAAAACCCGGAATGTCAGCAACATCTTTGTTAACAAGATTTATTGAAAAATTAGAGGATTCGGGTGTACCGACTGGTGATTTACCTGACGGAAGCCCAAATTTAGGTGTTGTTATTCAACAAGGATTTAATCAGTCACTTATGGATGAAATTGCTGAAAATGGTAAAACTGAAGTGACAATAACAGGTATTGAAGTTGGTGATTTATCATTAAAAGGATTTACCAAAGTATCGGGAAATGTATTATAATGGAACCTAATAAAATTAAAGAAATAATTAACGACCCTAAAAATCAATCAAATATTGATTTAATGGAATGTATGGATTTTTTATCTAATGAACATGAAGAATTAAAAAATACAATTTTAAAATTAACATATCATTTAGATGAAGTTGAATTTTCATACAATAAAATTTTAGAAGAATTTAAAAATAGAACCAAATAATGGATGATGTAAGACACCACTCCTCGTTACCCAAAAAGTATACACAAGTTGTTAACTACGGAAAGGTAATTAGCAACAATGACCCAATGAATTTAGGTAGGATTAGGGTGGAACCAGTTGCTTGGCAAAATGAGGACCAATATACAGCATTTAAGGACCCATTTGGTAAAACACTTACTGAAAAAAGTTTTTGGACAATAAACGACCCATTTGTCTATATGCCGTTACTACCATTGTTTATTTATCAAGTTCCAAAGGTAGGTGAATATGTACACGTAATATACTATAATACTGAATTACAAGATAGGAATAAGTTTTACATTCAAGGAAATTTTTCAAACCCAAATAATACCAAATTTGAACCTTATGATTCATCTTTAGCATTTACAGCAAAAGGTGAAAGAAACTCATTACCAAATAACATTAGAACCAATAATGGTGAATATATTAATGTTGACCAAATTGGTTTATATCCTGATGTTAATACAATAGGTTTATTAGGTAGATATAATTCTGATATTTTTTTACCTGAAAATGGTGTCGCTTTAAGAGCGAATACAATATTAGATGGTTCGGACCAATTAAATCCCACCTTTAATAAAAAGCACAGTTCAATATCACTACAAAAATACGAAACAAGAAATGTTGATAATGGTACCAGTACTTACTTTGAAAACAACAAGGTGGTGCAACCTGTTAAATATTTAATTGAGTATAACGTATATGGTGGTATTGGTACATTGGTAGGTAGATATTCCGCAAATGCATTTGTGTATAAGATTTCTGAATACCAACCCGTTTACACAAATAGTGTTGACAAAGGATGGTATGAATTTCCTGAAATATCTAAGATTGGTCCAATATATAAGGAAGATTATACATTCAAAACTTTTGATGAAATTGTTACAGGTATTAATAATTTAATTCAAAAAGTTAATAGTGGTAAATTTTTAGTTGGTAATACATTAATCACGGATATTTTTCCATTTGTTTTCCAACCTGAAAAACCATTATATGACAAATATTCATTAAATAATGTTAGTGATGTTAGTGAAGCAATAAATGCACAAAGATTTATATCTGCAGTTCATTTAAATAAAACAGACGCCAACGTTGGGTTTGGATTAGTTTGTAAACAAGGTGAATTAGGTCCGTTAACAGAACTTACATCATTTGAAATTGAAAATATAACTGCGGAACCAAATCCAATAACATACGGTATTAATGTTTCAGATATTTCATTTTTGTTATCTCACGATTCACAAATTCCGGGTACAAATAAGATTGATTTTGATACTGCTGATTTCTCAGGTAATACTTTATCACAAAAATTTATTGAAGAATCAATTCTACCAAATACCAATTCAATGGTAAGAGGAGAACAGCTTTTAAACTTAATTGAATTAATAGTAAAGTACTTAATTACACACGTTCACCCCTATCATGGAATGGCTCCAAATTCTGTTGGATTGGATGGAACCCAATCACAAAAAATACTTGCAGAATTATTTAATGCAACTGAAACCATATTAAACAAAAACTTACGAATTAACTGATATTTATTTATAATGTCAGTACACAAATCGTATTTAAGCAAAAACAACACTATTATTTACAATAGTACAACAAACACAGGACTAAATCCTGTGACTGAACTATTTTTTGGTAGAGCCGATAACGTATTATCAACACCAGGATACTCAAGATTTATTTTTGATATTGACTTAAGTCAATTACAACAAAAAGTAAGTGATGGTGTGGTCTATACAGGTAGCCCAATGACTCACAAATTAAAAATGACAAATACAATCATGTTTAATTATGAGTTATTAAATACAACAACATCCGATAACAGAATAAGGGCGACAGCATTTGACTTAAGGGTTTTTGATATTCCTAAATTAAATTACACAGGAAGTTCTCAGACTTGGGACGAAGGTGTTGGATATGATTATTATAATAATAATACCCAAAACACATCAAACTCAAGTTTAACATCAAGAAACTATAGGGATAATGATAAATCATATTCAAATAGACCCTCAAATTGGTACGGTAGAGACCTTATAAATAATTGGAGTACACCTGGTATATATAACAATGATAATAGTGGTACAGGGACAACTATAAATTATTCAGGATTAACTCAAAGAGGTTTACAACATTTTGAATTTGGTAATGAAAATCTTGAAATTGATATTTCGACAGTAATTAATAGTATTATAACGGGTAACACCACAACAACAGGTTTTATTTTAGCCTTTTCACCTCAATTAGAAAATTTAACAGGTTTAACTGAAAATTATTCTGTTGGTTTCTTTACAAGACACACACAAACTTTCTATGAACCTTATTTGGAAACCACTTATGATGATTTAATTCTTGATGATAGAACAGCATTCTTTGAGAATAAAGTAAATAAGTTATATCTATATTCGTATATTAACGGAACACCAACCAATTTTGATTTTAACCCTAAAGTTAACATTGAGGATTCAAATGGTAATTTAATACCATCGTTAACAGGTTTAACAACCGTAAGACGTACTGAAGGTGTATATGAATGTACAGTACCCGCATTGACGGGATACTCAACACCATGTCAATTTAGTGATATTTGGAGTGGTGTAACAGTCAATGGTGTATCTTTAGGAAATATTACAAATGACATTATATTAAGACCGTCATCTGAATATTATCAAATTGGTCCATTGGCTAAAGACCCTGTTTTATATGGTTTTGAATTTTCAGGTATAAAACAAGATGAAAAAATATTAAATACTGATACACGTAAAGTTGTTGTTACAATAAAACAAGCTTACACATCAAATGTAATATATCCAAACTTTAAAGCGTATTACAGATTATATGTTAAAGAAGGTACCACAGAGGTTATTGTCCAAGATTGGACAAGAATAAATCAAACACCAAATGAATATTACTTTATCTTTGACACTAAAGATAAAATCCCTAATGAATATTATGTTGACATCAAGGTGTTAACTTCAGGTGAAGTAGATACTTATAAAAGACAATTAAAATTCCAAATAGTTAACCAAAAATGAAAAATATAAATGAATTAGATGTTGCCAGTATATTAAAAAACTTAGCTGGTGACACCGCAAGAAACGTATTAACAAGTATTCCAGGTATAGGTACCGCAGTAGGTATTGGTGCATCTGTGAAAAATTACAGTGAATTAAACGACGATTTAGACAAGTATAAGGAACTAAAAGCCTCTATAGTAAACGACGAAGACATCCAAGCGGATACTTTAAAACAATTACTTGATGTTCAAGACGAATTAGAAGTTGATTTTATTGATTTATTACAATCAATCGTTGGTATTGCGAGTATTCCCGGATTAGGATTTATAACACAAGGTTTAGGACCCTTATTAGTTAAACTAAGTATTGAAGAGATACTTGAAAAAATTAGTAGTATTATACCAATTGGTAAAGATGCTGAGAAATCAATGATTCCGTATTTGTCGGCAATCAAAGACATTGAGGATTTAAAAATAAAGGCTGAAGAACTTGAACCTCTTTCAAAAGATGCTGATGAGTTTATGGACCAAATGTTGGAAAGAAAAAATTTAGAAGAGGGTAGAAAAAAAACAGGAACTAAATTATGTGCACGTGGAAAAGCTGCTGCTAAAGCAAAATTTGATGTTTATCCATCAGCGTATGCTAATGGATACGCAGTACAGGTCTGTCAAGGTCGTATAAAGGGATTAGATGGAAAGAAAAGGTCCTCAGGGGCATATTCATAACAAAATAAAAAAAAGGGGTTTTAAGACCCCTTTTTTAATGAATATAGAATTGTGTTAACCCATTGTTTGGTTTTGTCACCTCCGAGCAATAAATAATTTACATCAGCAATTTCTGACTCATTTAAAACATTTTTGTTTAATGATTTATGAAGCTCTGTAATCATTTTTTCGGTAAATGGAACTCTGTTGTACAAATTTTTAATTACGGTTAAATTTTCGTTGACACCTTTTTTTTTCATCTCGTATAAAATTTTACCAGCTAATTTTGATAAAGCAATCGGTGGTAAATAATTAACAGATTCTTTTGTTGTTTTGTAAGACGAGTAAACAGGTTTTTGTCCTTTACCTGTTTGTGTATCTGCTTTCTCCGCCTTTCTTTTCTTAGCACAAGCGGCTCTTTTCTGAGCGTCACTCATACTAGCTGCAACACCTTTGGCCCTACATTTAGGATATGACTTTGAGTCAGCATCTGGTCTTCCACAAGGAGGGTGTCCACCACCTTCTTTTTTTCTACATATATTAACCCAAGGACCAGCGGGTTGTTTAGAACCTTTAGGTTTTTTCTTAGTTCCAAACCAAACCGCCAAGTCTTCAGTAATATTTGTATTGGGCTCAAATAAAACTTTTTTATACTCATTAAGAATATCTTGAATTATTACTTTATTATCCATCATTTTTTTACGATTATTATATATAAATATCTTACTATGATTAATAACAACACAAAACTATTTGATTTTTTACAATATAACTCAAATGACGAGCTTGAAAAAATAATTAATTCTATAGAAAAGGAACAATCTTTATTCTATTTAATACAATCTGTAAAATCAGCATATAAACGAGGTTGTTTTACATTAGAAGAATCTGAAATTATTTCAAAATCATTACGTGTTTTAAGTACACCCGATAAAAAAGAAGAGGCATAAAAAAAGGGACAATTTCTCGTCCCTTTTTTATTTCATTTAGAAAAGATTATCTCAATTCTCTTAAGTCAAATGTTCTAACACCATCAACTGTGATTTTACCGTAGAAACGGTTGTTCACCATCTTCTTAGCGTATCTTGTCATGATACCTTTGATAGGTGTGAAGTTGAATGGGTTATACATTGTTGGAGTCAATTGTAATGGTACGTATGGTGCGTACACATAACCTGTGTCTAACAATGAGTTACCTTTATGACCAATCAATACTGTGTTTGGTGGGAAATAAGGGTCTCTGTAAACTTGGTATCTACCAGCCAAAGTTCCAACTCTTTCAATACCCATGTTATATTGGTCTTGCTCAGGAGCTGCGTTTGATACGTGGAAGTATTCCAAATCATCAAAGATTGCACTGATTTCAGAAGAAACAACAATCCAGTTAGCACCACCTCTCAATGTTGATTTGTGGATTTGAGCTGAAAGTTGGTTGATTGCAGTAATCAATGTTTGGTTCCAATCTTTTTGAGTGTATTGTGTTAATGGATTTGAAGTAGTACCTCTCTTCCAACCGTTGTAATCCCATCTTAAAGTCCATGCTGCGCCTTTTCTCAAATCTCTCAAGATTTCTCTATCAATTTCAGCCGCAACTTGCTCAGACAATAAAGCTGTTAATTCAGCTTCTGCGTCAATGTTGTGGAATGCTGCAACGTCTTGTGCTAATTCAGGAGACCATTGTGCTCTCAATTTTCTTTCAGTTACAGAAACTGTTACTGATTCCAAATCAAAAGAAACTTCACCGATTTCATCTTCAAATTCTAAGTTCTTATATGCTCTATAAGTACATTTGAATGCTTGGTTGTATGGTGTAGTTGCTGGGTGTGCTTGAGTTGTGAAACCTGAGTAACCGTCCATTGAGTTTGAACCCACTGAACATGGAACTTGTGTATCAACCTCTAAGTAAATAACACCGTCAGCAGTACAAATGTCATCATATTGACCACCGTTACCATATGGCCAAGAAGCTGTTGCTTGTGAACCATACTGAACAATACCTTTTCCGTATTTTTGAGTTACAACTCTGAATAACAAAGGACCTGTACCTAAGCTAGTTGTTAATGAAGTACCTGAGAAACCGTTACCACTTGCGTTAGTAACAACTCTTACTTCTAAACCACTTAAGAAAGCTTCTGAATCTTGTTCGTTACCATCAGGACCAACTAATTTACCTTGACCTGCTGATTGGAAACCAGAAAGAGCGATAATAACTTTTCTGTATTCCTGACTTGCAGTGTACGCAGATTGTTGTAAGTTAGCACCGTTCCAAGCTTGTGTAGAAGCTGTGATAGTTACAGCACTGAATGTACCTTTAGAGTAATCAAATAACCCTGGAGGGTCTAATGCCGCTTCGTTACCTTCGTAGAATCTGTCATACAAATTCTTGTCGTTTGCTCCATAACCAGCGTTTGTTGTTGATGGTCCATCTGGTGCTCCGAAAGGTGCGAAGTGTGTACCACCAGCAGTTGGGTCTTGACCCATGTCATAACCCTGAATTTTAGGTACGAAGTAGAACAATTTACCGATAGGTAAGTTCATAGCTTGTACAGATACGATGTCGTTAGCCAACAATTTAGAGAAAACTCTTCTTACGATTGGAAATACAACCGTTTCGAAAGAACCGTCTGATGCTGTGCTAGCAGCTTCGTTAATTAAGTGAGATGCTTGGTTTTCATAAAGTTGAGCGATGTTTTCTTTAACGTGTCCTCTCAAACCTTCCAAGAATCCTAATTTGTCCCATTTGTTAATAGTATCTTCTTTGATAACTTTAAGGTGCTTAAGACCGATGTTACCAACAAGACCTGATTCTAATAATGCTCCCATTTTTTAAAATATTTAGTTTGTTTTTAGTTTATTTTTATTTATTTATTCATTTTTGACATAAGGTCCTTCATTCTTAAGAATTGTGGATTTTCATATGTCTTACTTTCAACCAAATTAGTTGAACCTTTAGTTGGTGTTCTATCAATATTTTCAACGATAGATTCTTTAACCATTGGTTTACCAACTGAACCTAATTCATCTTTAATAGTTTGATAAAGATTTTTAGATTCTTTGATTGTTTCGACGTTGTCAAAACGTCTCATGATATTTATTTTTTCTGATTTTGTTGTAGTATGTTCAGTAAACAATCTTGTAGCGTAAGCCAAGTTAGAATTGAAAACAGCAACTTCATTTAATTTTTCTCTGAAAATATTTAATGCTTTTCTGTACTCCTCATTCTTAGCTCTTAAGTTTTCAACTTCTTCTTGTAAAGCAGAATTTGTAATAACCTTCATCTTTGGAAGACCTTTTCTTTTTGGAAAATTTCTACTTCCATTTCCGTAGGTTCTTGATGCTTCTTTTGTTTCAGTTTCTTTTGTTTCAACATCATCATGTTCACCTTCCTTAAATTCAACTTTCTTAGGACCTTTAAAGCTTTCTTTATGTTGTGACATATCTTCTTTAAAACCTTTCATGTTGACTTTACCTGTAGGTAATTCTGATTTAGCTTTTCCCATACCCAAACCTTTTGGTTTAACCATCATACTAGATTCCATTACTGTAGAGTCATCTTCATCAACATTATCATCTTCACCTAATTCAATTTCGTAAACAATTTCTTCGTCAACTGACTCATCAGTATCATCAGCGTCGTCATCATCTGACTCTTCTAATGATTCCATCATGTCTTCGTCTTGGAAAGTAATTTTGTCCACATCTAAATCTTCACCAGTTTTCTTAATGATAACTCCGTCATTATCGCCCATACCGTTAAGTACTGCCATAATTTCTTCCATAGATGCTCCCGTCATATCTAACGGTTCTAGTTCATCCTCATCATCTTCTAATCCCATGTCATCCATATTCATAGAATCTGAATCATCAGGCATTTCATCACCCATCATAGGTCCTTCAATGCCCATAGCATCCAATGAATCTTCATCTTCATCTTCAGCATACATTTCAGTCTCGTCAAGAGACTCTTTTACTAACTCTTCGATTTCTTCCTTCATTGTAGAAGCAAGTATTCCTTTTGCGTTTTCAGTGACAACGTGTTCCAAATTTTTCATTTGTAACAACGCTTCCTCAACTAATGATTTTTTTTCGCTCATTTTTGTATAATAAAATATTTTTTATTTACACTATAAATATGCCCTTAATCAAAAAAATCTTAAATGGTGACATAATAAAATAAAAAAAACCCGATTTCTCGGGTTTTAACTTACTCAAAAACTTCGTCAATTTTACTTTCACTGACTGCCGTTATTCGCCAATCGTGTTGAAATGATTTAAATTTCTCAGTTACTTTCGCTTCAACGTCTGTTACGCTGTAACCTTTAACTAATTTCTCTTCTCTAACTTTTTTGATTTTTCCTGAGTTTTCATCAATCAAGTCGTACTGAATTTTTGCTACAAAATATTTTTCGTCCATATTAATTATTTTATCTATATCCCAAAAAGTCGTTCAATTTTCCCATTAAGTCAAGCGATTTACTAATACCACCATCAATTCTTCCATTTTCTTTTGATTTTTTTTCTTCTTCAAGATTTTCATCGTATTTGTGACGGTCATCCTTATTAACAAATAGATATGCCCCTGGTGTAGATGGATTCATAACTAAGTCAAAACAAATCATTTCATAATCATTTTGAACTTCATTGTGTTCACCTTTTTTTGCTAAGGAACCAACACCACGTGAAGAAACCCCCATTGTAACACCTTGTCTCATTAAGTTTGCCGCAACATCACCCTTAGATGATACAATACCTCTTTCATGAAAACCTGGTGTTGTCAACAATCTTAGTTTACCTATAAGAACATTATCCTCCCACCATATATCATCAATAATGTGTGATACTCTGTCCAAATCAATCAAAGATGATTCAGGGTGGTTAAGTTCTGATGTTGCCAAACCTTTAGATATTGTTTGTTTATATTTTTCAGCTTCTCTTTTTAATATATTTTCAGGATATACACGACCATTTCTATTTGGTGTACCATACTTTTGTAATGTTGCGTAAAATACAAATGGTTTAGAGTGGTCTAATTGTGATTTTTGTTCATTAACAAAATCATTATCTACGGCATTTTTCATAGATATATGACCTGCATCATATTCTATCAATATTCCTTTACCTATTTCATTCGGTTTAAGTATCTTCATATTAAAATATTTATAGATAAATATTAGAATATCTCAAAGTTTTTACTTTTTAACTTACTTTTGGCATATTGGATGGTAAAATATTTTGATTTCTTTAATACATTGTCATGAACTTCTTTTAATATATGGTTAAGTTCATTTGATAATTCGTCTGATTTGAATTCAAGATTTTCTTTAGTAAAAAATGTTATTTCAAGATTTAAAAAACTTGCTTTGTCAATTTTAATTCCACTTGTCCTTAAATCTAAATCAACAATACAATGTTCTTTGAATATTGATTTATTATAAATTTCTAAAACTTTATGTTTTATGTTACGAGATATTGTTCCAACCACTCTATCCCAATTATCTTTTTCTTGTGTTGGTTTGACCCATGTTTGTAATACTAAATAAATTGATTTTAATTCTGTCGCGTCCACACTACCGTAATAACACTTAGCATCTTGGAATAATTCCAATTTTGATGTTTTTCCTTTTTTCATTCTTTTTCATTTGTGAAATGTTTATTTGTTGTAGTGAAAATATAATAAAAAAATACTTATTAACAAATTTAAATTTATTTGTATATTTATATCAATAACACACATTTTTTATATGCTAAAAATAATAATAGGAAAAGGTGAAAGTTTAGAAAAAGCTTTAAAACGTTACAAACACAAAGTTATCAAAACAAAACAAATTGAACATCTTCGTGCTAAACAAGAGTATTTGAAAAAATCAACTCTTAAAAGAGAACAAATAAAAAAGGCTAAGTACAAACAACAAATCGCCCAAAGTAACATTGACTAATATTTATTGGTAACAAAATACCAAGAATATGAAAAACTTTATTATGAATTTACTAGGAAACGGTTCTGACGTTTCATCAAAAAGATTCGCATCTTTATTTACATTATTAAACGTAATTGTCTTAACTTACATTGCAACACTTACATCTAAAGAAGGTATAACACCTGAATATATGTTTGATGCTCTTTGTTTAATTGCTGGTGGTGGATTAGGACTTACAGTTGTAGAAAAGATTTTCTCAAAAGGTTCAGACAAAAAAGCTGAATAACAAAAAACCCCTCTTTTGAGGGGTTTTTATTTTAAAGTCCTTCTGACAATTTTTTCAGTTTGTAGTACGATATGGAATCAATTGATGTTGATTCAATTCTTTGTTTTGTTTCACTAAGTTTCTTGTTTGTATCTTCATCACTTTCGTTAACTACTGAAAGTTTTCCAAGAACTTCTGTTTTCAATCTTTCAATTCCCTCATTTAACTCATCTTGGGACATTCTTAAAATTGATTTTAATTCAAATAATTCTGATTCACTTAATTGTGAATATTCTTTTGCGAATGTGTCAGCAGCAACCCCAAACATAGACTCCAATGGGATGTTAATTGACTCAGTTAATGTTGATTCTTCTTTTGTATCAGACATCAACTTCCACATTTGTTTTCTTGATTCAACCAATTTAGTAAAATCATCAGCCGTTTTGGCAAATACCATATTATCTAATAACTCATATTGGTTTTCAACATTTTCACCCAATGTTTCAACCCAAGCATCAAATTGTTCAAATTCACGTTTGTTATTGTTAATTGTTGATTTAATGAAATCAACAGAAAGTCCCAAAAATTCTTTTGCAACCTCTTCGTTTAATCCTTTAGTTTTCATTAAGGAACCATATTCAACATATAGTTCACCAACAAATTTGTGGTCCTTAATAAAATCTCTAAATTCTTTTATAATTTGTTTAAAATCTTCGGTTTTGTATGTTTTAACCAAAGCATTTTCAACAATGCTTTTTAATAATCCAAAATTTCTCATATCAATAAATATCTTAACTATTTAATAATTCATTTAGTTTGGTTTCAATTTCATTAATTGATGTTCTACCTTTTGATAAATCAATTTCATCTCTACCACTAATTAAATCATCTTCCAAAATTAAATTCAAATCATTCATTCTACTTTCAGGTGTGATTTCACCTCCTGCAGGTGCCTCAGGAGCTTCAGGAGCTTCTGGTGGTGCTCCCATGTCTCCACCTCCGCCACCTAATCCACCTAAACTACCCATATCACCGCTTGGTGGTGCTCCCATGTCTCCACCTTCAGCAGGTGGTGATGCAACCTCACCAGGCTTCTTACCATACAATCTATCAATGTTATCAAAGATACCTGTATGAATAATAACTTCAGGTGTTTTCTGTAATTCAGCACCAACCGCTTTTTCAATTCTTTGTTGTTGGATATCCAATTTGATTTCCTCATCAGAAAATCCAAGAATATGTTTTTTAGCCCATGTTGTTGATACCGCTTGAATACCGTTACCAGGGTCGGACACAGCATCTTTATAAAGAAGAATTTTTTCTTTCCAATTCTCAATCTTTAATAAATCAGCTTGAGTTGATGGGTTTGTTAATCCTAATGTAAAGTTTGTTAATTCATCTTCAAAACCTAAAATAAACAAGTGAATAATTGCTATCTTATTTAATTCTTGAATCATAGATTTTTGAATTCTATTGATGGTTCTTGCAAAACGAATATCTTGTAATGCTAAGTTTTTACCATCACCAACAACTTCTTCAAAACCTAAGAAAGCCTTTGGTACACGAAGTGCTGTTAATAATTTCTTTTGAATGTATTCAATATCGGCAATTTCAGAAAGGTTCTGAGCTCCCGCTAATGTTTCAATTGGACTTGTTTGAGCTGGGTCACGAACAGGAATAAAATAATCTTGGTCAACAGCCATTTGGTTCATTCTTAAGTCAACGTTTCCTGTTTTAGAATCAACAACTTGGTCTCTTTTGAATTTGTTTGCAATTCTTTGGATATATGGTTCAACATCCTTATCATCCATGTTACCAACATAAACTTTAAATACACGTCTTTCAGGTGCTCTTGATGTTCTATACACCAACATAGCATCTTCTGATAACAATAATTGTTTCCAAGTACGTCTTGCCTTTTCCAACATTGATGTACCATAAGGAAGTTTTCTATCATCACCCAACAAACGGAAGTGAGCTACTTCCCAAGTGTTCATTTCCATATCTTTTACTTTCCATACGAATTTCAAAGATTTTGCGTCCTCAGTTGTATTATGTGATGGTTTAATTTTCATACCACGTTCCAAACGTTCAATTTCAATGTTTGGAAGTTGTTGACAACCCATAATGCCTTTTTCTGAATCTAATTTTAGGTAAACAAAGTTATCACCATACTTACATGTGTTTCTTGTCCACATTGGTAAGTTGGTGCTAATGTCTAATCTGTTATTAAATAAGTCTGTTAATACCCCCTTAATTCTATTTGATTCTGAATAAATTTGTAAAATATGTCCGTCTTCATTTGTTGTTGTAGATTCCTCAGCATAAATGTCAAGCGCCGCTGAAATCTCAGGTGTGTATTCCATACTCTCGTAATCGTAGTATGAACCCAATCTTGTTGGTTCGTAATAAATTGCTTGAGAATATAAATTATTTTCTACTTTACCCCACTGTTGACCAAGATACATTGTTTGTTGAGCTTGGAGTTTTTCCTTCTCAAATTCCGACTTATCTGTGGTTTTTAATAATTCCTTCTTATCAAATTTATAAACTGGAGGCTGTTGACCCAAAGTTGAGTCGGGACCAAAGACTTTGGTAAGTCGTTGCCATATGGTGAAATTGTCTGCCATCCTTCTAAATATAGTATCTTTTTTTTATGAATAAACTTTATCTTCTACCGAATAACCATAAATACTGTTCATAATCCTTTTTTGTTGGGTTTGATGAAAAAGCATCGTTATATCCTGTTGGTGACAATACCGGCATTCCGGGATTAAATTTTGTAATTTCTCTATTTGTACTGTCATCAGCAACGGTCCAAGAACTTAACATTGCTTTTGTTTGTTCATTAACCTTTTCAAGTTGGTTATATGCGTTTTGTCCCACATATAAAGCCATTGATACCGACATAATCAAATCATCATGGTGTCCTTTCATGTGGTCAGGTCGTCCGTTCATATAGACATACGTGTTCATCTCACCAAGTAATCTAGCGGAATACAATTTAAATCCATGTCTTAACGCTTCCTCAAACGCAGCAATAATTTGAACCCTTTTACCATTAAAGTTTATACCTGGTATTTTTTCATTTGACTTAACAGTTGACTCCCAAATATTACCATAATTGACTCCATCAACATATAAGTTTTTGTAACCCATTTCTTGTAATTTTCTTGACGTTGAAACTCCCATACCACCCGTAATATCAATTACAATAAACGCATCGTAGTAATTTCCCCACTTATATGCAATTTCCGCAGCAACATCAGGAGGTAATTTTCCAACATATTCAGCAACCTGTTCCCTTTCATCGAAATCAATAACTTGGAATGATGTAAAATCTTCAGAATCACCTCTTGATACATCCATACCCATAATATATCTATGTCCAATAACTGGTTCTTTCCAAATCCATAACTGATTTTGAACCATCTTTGATTCTGGCTGACGAACCATTTGGGTTCTAATCTTATCGGTTAATTCGGCGTCAAATACGTTATCACCTGAACCTAAAAAGTTACATTCTAATTCCTGAGAAATTTTTCTCTTATCAAATTTTAACTTTTTAGCCATTGTTTCAAACCAACTTGAACATACTTTGTAACCATCATCCATTAACTTTTTAAATTCAACAAAATCTCTTTGACTTGTTGGTATTCCATCAAAACTTATAATTTCGGGATTCGGATATTCTTCACGATTTAAAAAATAATGTATTAAATCTTTTACTTTAATAAAATATAAATCTTTTGTGTATCTTGGGTCTCTCCACCAAAACATTTCCGTTACTTTGAAATTGTTCATACCTTTAACCGCTTGTTCGTAGATACTGTAATAAATTGCATCATATCCGTTAGGGGTTGAAATAACAATAACTTTACCACCTGTAGATAACGACGCCATACAAGCCGCCCAAAAATCATCATTGGCTTCAATGTAAGCAGCCTCGTCAAATATCAATACGGTAGGGGTATAACCACGAAGTGCGTCAGGTGAAGTTGCAACCGCTTTAACCTCACACCCATTTGATAATTTAAAGTGTCTTTGTGAATTCTTTTCAGTTGAAAATGTTACACCCATCCAATTAGGCCACTGTTCTGTGAACCCTCTAATTTTATTAGCAAATTCTACTGCGGTATCTAATTTGTTGGCAATTACAAGAATTTTTTCAGGTTTTTGTTTGTTAGCAAAAACAACTTTTTTAGATGCCCAAGCAGCTGTAACGGTAGATACACCAGCCTGACGATATTTTAAGGCGATGTTTTCTTCGTAGTTATCGTAATCTTCTACTAATGTTTCTTGGTCGGGAAATAAATCTAATGGAACAAATTTTGACTGCGTATTGTCATACGTTTGTAGATAGGTTCTTAAGGCGTAAGGGGTGTTTTTAACACACTTGGCGTATTCTATAAGGGCTTGTTCTTTTGTGATACTCATCCCTTATAAATACTCCGTTACTTATTTGGCGGAGTATCTATACCTAAATCACTTAAGAAACTCAAGTCAATATCATCATCGTCATCTGAAGATGGATAACCCATGTCATCTTCGTCATCATCTTCATAATTTGAATTACCTAAAATTTCTTCTAAATCTTGTTTGTTCAGTTCATCAATAATTTGGTCAGCAATACGTTCCATTTCTGTATATGCCGTTGCGTCACCCTTATTAACTCTTTGTGCTAAAGATGTAAATTTATTTTTTGGTAATTTAGAAAATTCTCTAAAGATTAAACTTTGAACAATCTTCATGTTATCTTCCAATACTTTTGCCGGATATGATTCTAATAATTTTTCCCACAAATATGTACCAGTGATAATATCAAATATTTCATTTACTAATGTATCGGCAGTTTGTTTAACCATTTGAGCCTGAATTGGGTCAGTTGGTAAAGACGTTGCTCCTAAAATATCATAATAACCTTTAATTAATTCATGGACCAAAATAGGGAACATAACAGCTTTTGCTCTAACAACAAAATTTCCTGTGTATTCACCTTCTTCATCTTGTTCCATTTCAACTTCTTCTGAACCACCCATGTTTTGTCCTGCGGCAGCCATTTGTTGTACCATTTCAGGTGGTAATAACCAATACAAGTAATCATTCATCGCCATCAAAGCACCATACTTGTCAGTAATACCAGGTTCCATTTCTTCCAATGAATCTCTGATTAATTCAAACATAAAGTGTCCTTTTTTAGCCGCTCCTTGAATAACAGCATTCATAAATCTACGTTTTGCAACCATGTAATCAAAGTTTTCAAACGCATCTACAAATTCTTCTAAATCTTCACCAGAATCTTCAAAGGCTAATTCAATATCTTCAGATGAAAACTCTTCAGGTTCTGCTTGAAAATTTTCATTTCCTGCTTCACCCATTCCAACCAACTTAGGGTCAAATTGTATAAATTCGGCATATTTTGGGTCAACTAATTCATTTGATACTAAATCTTTAGCCAATTGCTCAAGTTCTTGTCTTCTTGAACTTTCAAATTGACTAACTTCACCAAATAGTCTCATCATCATCATTTGAAGTCCTCCCATATTATTAGGAACATTCATTCCCAAATATCTTTCAAGTTTTGTTACAACATCTCTAAATCTTTTAGATGCTGCAATTTCTTCAAACGATTGTCTATCATCTTCACCTTTTTTAGGGATAAATGGACTATTAGAAAGTGGTGTTTCACCTCTTTCAATTGCACTTTTTAAATCAGGGTTAATTCTAAAACCTGTTGGTTCATCAATTGGTGCTTCAAATATTTTTCTTTTGTTTTTCATTATTTTAAATTATAACCCATTGAGGTGAATGTATTATAGCTCAACCATTTTGGTCCTTTAGCTTTTGGATTTGGTTTTTGTGCCGGTTCAATCTTAAATGGATTTTTCTTACCAGGCGCTTTACTTGGTGTTTTTGTTGGTGTTTTAACAGGTGCCTTTGTAGGTGCTGGTGCTCCAACTCCAGCTTCGGTCATTTCCGCTTTTGGATTTGGTTTTTGTGATGGCTCAATCTTGAATGGATTTTTCTTACCAGGTTGTTTAACCTTTTCACCAGGTTTTACAGTTGGTACCTTTGTAGGTGCCGGAGCTGATTTTGTTGAACCTTCTAACATTTCCATTAATTTGGCCTTAGTGATATGTTCAGGTATATGCCTTTCAACTAACTTTGTCAAGTTTTCTTCTAATTCCTTAACATCTTTCTTCTTTTTTTCTGGCAATTTACTAAAATCAGTGTCATCAGCAAATTCTTTAGCCATTTTACACCATTTTTTCTTTGATTTCTCAGTTCTTGCAGTTCTACATTTCACAAAAAAGAATTTTTGTTGTGATTTTGATTGGAACTTTTCAGTTATTTCACGTTCATTCGTACCATCATTATAATTTCCAAATCCATCATCAGTTGATGGACCTACTTGATGAGCTTTTTGAGTTTCGGCATTTTTATTTGGGTTAAGAGTAACTTCTTCAGAATCATCTCCTTCATTTTGGACTGTAATACCACCATCAGCATTAGGTACAATCGATTTTCCGCCAGGAATTGATTGTCCTTTTTGTCTCATTGCTAAAACTTCAGGCCCTGAATATGTGGTTGATGTTGTGGTTGATGTTTGAGCTTCAACCAATCTTGAATATAATAAACCAATCTGAGATTCATTCAAACCTCTCAAGGTATTGTAAGTAAAACCATTACTTACCAATTTTTCTATTTTTGTACCAATGTTAGACATGTGTTAAATTTTTTTCAAATGTTAATATAATATCCCTTTCATATAGTTTTGTCATAACATCTTCTTCACTGTCACCATAATGAAAAACCAATCTTGTGTCTTCTTCATTATAGTATTCGTTTTCAATGTCTTCCCACGATAATGCAATTACTTTATCAACTGCGTCGTAGAAAGAAAAAAAGTCAGAGTTCTGAATAACGTTAAGTTTTATTTTATCGTTTTTTAGAACTCCAACTTTCGTTATGTAGTCTATATGAGGGGGTTGTGGATTCCCACCTGCTGGTGATGATTCCCAATCTTCGCCACTTACGTCTTCGTTATCTGAGAATATAAACTCATAAAGATTGTCACCTCTAAAGTTTGGTCCTAACTCATTTACGAAAACTAAACGGTTCATAGGATTTCACCTTTAGGAGAAACCTTGATTTGTTTTCCCTCGTTTTCAAATATTAAGTTTTTCAAGTTAGTTTTACCAATGAATTTAGCACTTTCATTTTCTCTTAAGATAAATTCAGATGTTAATTCTTGTTCAATAGTTTCTGAAAGATTTTTAATTTCTTCCATAACATTAACTTTGTTTATTTTTTTCTTAATATAAGTTTGAACCTTTTTAGATTCATTCATTTTCTTTTCTTCGGATGTTTCAACAAAATACTTAGATAAAATTTTATCAACTTTGGATTCGTTAAACATTCCGTCCATAATTGCATTTATCTTAGATTTATAACCATAATTTTCACCTACTTCAGGTTCTGCTGTGATTTCACCACCCATATCTAAATCAGAAGTATCAGGTTCAGTTGGTTCCATACCAATTTCGTCATAACTAGAACCTTCTTCACCATCTTCCTCACCTTCAAATCTTGATAAGATATCTTCCTTATCAGTTTCGTCCAAAAGATTCAAATCAACAGCTGACAAGATTGAATTAAGAACATACTTAACATCTTCAGAAGTCATTTCTTGTTCAGAAGCATAAGCTCTTAATTTTTGTCCCAATTTACCTGTTAATTTTTGAACTTGCTTCAATGTTACAGGACCTTCATCTTCACCACCCATTGGTTCGTCCATTGCTGGTTCATCAGTTTCCATATCATCAGGCATCATATCATCGCCCATAGGTTCAGGCATCGTATCATCACCCATAGGTGATGGTGCTGGCATTTCAGGTGATGGTGCTGGCATTTCAGGTGCCGGAGCAGGTGCAACAGGCGCAGGTGCCGGAGCTGATGATGTTGGTGTTTTTAAAACAAACTTTTTTTGTTCACCAAATAACTCAGTTCCTTGTTCATTTTCATTCACTCTATTCAACTCACCAGCAATTAAATTTAATTTCTTTAATGCTTGTGAATAAGAAGAATGATATTTTCTATTTTTCATTGGGTCAATGTAATCCAAAGTAGATTCATCAATACCTTTTTTAACGATATATCCGTTTCTTTCTTTTACAATACCGTACACATTGCCATCGGCAAGTACTCTTGTATAATCGGTTGTTTCGTTTACATTGATTTCTTGTTTAGGTGCTTCACCGTATCTTGCAATTTCCATGATTCTTGCAATCTTCTCGGCTCCTTGAAGTTTTTCACTACCTATTGGTTTTAAATCTGCCATTTTATATATTGTTTAATTTTTATCTTTTATGAGTTTAGTCCATTAAATCCGCCAATCGCAACTGCCGAACATTGTAATGCCATATTTGATGGTCCTGTTAATTCAGCTTCACTCCAAACGGGTGTTGGAGTTCTGAAAGTCACAATACTTCCAGTAGTACTACCAGTACCTGGAAGATAACCGACAACATTGACAGTTAAATTAGTATTTGTGCAACCTGTATTAGCCATAATTTTTTCTATATAAATATGTTATTATATCAAAATAATTCACCTTCCTCTAAAGAAAGGCGTTTATCCATCAAATCATTTTCAAAGTCAAAAAGTTTTTGAAGGTATCCATTTCTTCTTAAAACTTTAAAAGTTAAATTTTCATAAGAATATTCACCCTCCTTTTCTAACCCACTTGTTCTGTATTTTTTAATTTTATCCTTAACCTTTTTAATCATTTGTTTGGCATCTTCCAATTCTTCTTCCTCAGCATTATCAATTACGGTATCAATCATATCCTGTAATTGTCCTACCTTTTGAACTAAAATGTCTTTATCAATATTGACATCTTCTTCTTTCTTTGGAACTGTTTCCCACTCATCGTTCATTACTGAATAAACACCTGATGAAAAGTGTGCTTCGTTTGAATCCTGAATATATAACTCAACTTCAAACCCTTTTATAGTAATATTATGTGATGAATTAAATAAGGTCTTTTTTAATTTAAATAATTCTGTGTATAATTCTTTTTGTTCACCAAAATCATCAAAATTAACAATGATGTGTAAATCAACATCTGAATATTCAGACCAGTTGTAGTTACATAATGAACCTGTGATGATAATATCTTGAACAAACATATCAACATTAACAAATTTAATAAATTCTTCAGCAATTTCATCAAGTTGGTTTTTAACTTCCAACTTCATATGTGACTTAGGTGCATCATCAGAATTGTCCCATATTTTAGGGTTTAATTCTTCTTGGACACCAAAACTAGTAATGATTTTTTCTAGGTCTTTCACAACAATAAATACAAAGAACTTTACAATTTTTTGTATTTATAATTTTTACTGATTTCTGTGGTGAAAAATTTACCCTGTGATTCAGATAATCTGAACTTAGCATAAACTTTGTGTGGTACACTTTCATATTCATACTTTGTACCGTTTTTAAATGTAACAACCATCTTTTCGGTTGACATATCATACTGTGATTCTGTAATGTTGGATGATTCAATCACATTATAAATCATCATACCTTTAATTTCTTCTCTTAAAATTGCCATAATAATAAATACAAAAAAACCCCCACTTTGTGTAGGGGTTTTTCTTTAGGACTTAATTTTATTTAATTTGTCTCGTAATTTAATTGCCGATTCAAAATCTTGATTACTGATTGCATCATCCAATTTGGTTTGTAAATTTTTAATTTCATCTTGGTTTTTTTCAAGATTTTTAATCTTGTCTCTAACCTCAACCGCTCTTTCAAATTCTTGTCTTTCAACACAATCCTGAAGTTCTTTTTTAAGAAGTGAAATTTCATCAGTTTCCTCAGGTGACTTTTTGTTGGGAGTTCTGTGAGTTGTTGTAATCACGTACCTAAACATTCCGTTTGGGGATGTATACGTTTCGGTTTTCCATTCACCATTTTTATCAGAACCTTCATTACTTTGAGATTCTTCATCTGTGATAGATGAAAATTCATGGTTAAACGAACCAATCATTTCATCCAATTCATTCATAATCTCTTTAAGAGACTTTCTTTTTCCAAATAAATCAAACATATTTTTTTTTCTTATTTTTTTAGTTTATCTTTGTAAAAGCAATTATACAAAATTATGCCAAACAAGTAAACCTGACAATATGTCATATTTGTCTGTCATTTTGACATTATTGATAATTTAGAATAAAAACTTATAATTTAACATATGATTGAATCACAAGACCACAACGAAAAAATGGGAGGAAACAAAAAAGTTAAAACAGATGTTGTTAATTCAAAAACACCTGTTTTAGATAACTTTTCTCGTGACCTAATTAAATTAGCTAAAGAAGGAAAACTTGACCCTGTAATTGGTAGGGAGCCAGAAATTGAAAGATTGGCACAAATTATATCAAGAAGAAGGAAAAACAATCCTATCTTAATTGGTGAACCAGGTTGTGGTAAAACTGCAATTGTTGAAGGTTTAGCCATGAAGATATTTCAAGGGGATTGTCCACAAAACTTAATTGATAAAAGAATTGTTAGTTTAGATATGACATCAATTGTTGCTGGTACAAAATATCGTGGACAGTTTGAAGAACGTATTAAAGTAATTCTTGATGAGTTGAGTGATAACCATGATGTGATTGTATTCATTGATGAAATTCACACAATTATTGGGGCGGGTAATTCTTCAGGTTCATTGGACGCATCCAACATCTTTAAACCCGCTCTTGCTCGTGGGGAACTCCAATGTATCGGAGCAACAACTTTAGATGAATACCGTGAACACATTGAAAAGGATGGTGCATTAGAACGTCGTTTCCAAAAAGTACATGTTGATGCAACTTCTATTGAGGATACGATTAAAATTATGAATCGTGCCAAAGAAAACTATGAAAAACACCACAAGGTTCACTTTACCGATGAGGTAATTAAAACCTGTGTTATGTTGGCAGACCGTTACATTACTGACCGTGAGTTCCCTGATAAAGCAATTGATATTATGGATGAAGTTGGCGCAAGATGTCAAATCAACGTAACAGTTCCTGAAATTATTGAAAAACTTAAAGAAGAAGCGAACCAAATAAAAGACCGTAAGGTTGAAGTGGTTAGAAGTCAGAAGTACGAAGAGGCAGCTGAATTACGTGATATTGAACGTAAAGTTTTGGCACGTCTTCAAGAAGAAAAAGATAAATTTGAAAAGGACCGTTTAACCAATAAAAAAGAAGTTACCGAAGAAATGGTTTATGAAGTCGTTTCCCAAATGACTAAGATTCCGATTTCAAAACTTTCACAATCTGAATCAGATTCATTGATTAACTTGGAAGAAAGTTTAACCAAAGCGGTTATTGGACAAGAGGATGCGGTATCTAAAATTGCAAAAGCAATTCGTAGAAATCGTGTAGGAATTAAAGACCCAAATAAACCAATTGGTTCTTTTATATTCTTGGGTTCAACGGGTATTGGTAAAACACACTTGGCAAAACAATTAGCCAAAGAAATTTTTGGAAACTCAGACGCTTTGATTCGTGTTGATATGTCTGAATATCAAGAAAAATTCACAATGACAAGATTGGTTGGTTCACCTCCAGGTTATGTTGGTCACCAAGAAGGCGGACAATTAACTGAACAAGTTAAGAACAAACCGTATTGTGTAATCTTATTTGATGAGATTGAAAAGGCACATAAAGATGTTTATTCACTTTTACTTCAAGCGATGGATGAAGGACATTTGACTGATGGATTGGGTAGAAAAATTAACTTCAAAAATACCTTGATTATTATGACATCTAACATTGGTGCAAGAAAAGTACAAGATTTTGGTACAGGTGTTGGGTTTGGAACTCGTTCTAAAAATGAAAAAGAAACTGAAATCAAACAGATGATGATTGAGGATGAACTTAAGAAATTTTTCCCACCTGAATTTTTAAATCGTGTTGATGATGTTGTTTTCTTTAATTCATTAAAAGAAAATGAAATTAAACAAATTGTTACTTTGGAGATTTCTAAATTAATTATACGATTACGTTCTATGAACTATAACATTGTTATTGATGAAAGTTTGGTTAGTAGAATTTGTGAAGTTGGATTTGATGAAAAATTTGGAGCTCGTCCAATCAAAAGAGCAATCCAAAATCAAATTGAAGATTTTATCTCTGATGAAATTCTTAAGAAAAATATTATTACTGATACAGTATATGTATTGGAGTTTGCGGATGATAAAGTCCGTATAAAAGAAAAAACATCAGAAGTACCTGATGTTTTAGAAAAACCAAAAAAGAGTAGAACAAAAAAAGGGGTCAATTAAGACCCCTTTTTTTTTAATCCCATAACATCCATCGTTCCGTTTTTGGTTTGTGTTCGTGGAATGTGTTACCCAAACTTTCAATCATTTGTTTAACCATCTCAATCGCAGTGAACACATCCTCAATCACAACATATTCATTTGCTGTGTGGTAGTTATAATAACCACAAGACACGTTCAAACAAGCAATGTTGAATCGTGAAGCAATTTGTGAAACGTCAGTGTACGGGTGTTTCATTAATTCATGTTTGTCACCAAAGTGTTCCTGAAGCAGTGGCCCAACCTTTTCAAAGAAAGGTGAGTCACGGTCAAAAAGTTTTACACCCCAACAATATTCAGTTACCATCCAAGATTCGGGAGCATCAAACTGAATACAATAACCAACGTTAGAGAAAAACTCGGGACTTGCTTTTCGTGAACCATGACAACCTGTTTCTTCAGATACAAAAAACGCGGCTTTAATTACTGGAAGTCGTTCAAGGATTTCCAAACATGAATAAACCCCACATTTGTCATCACCACCAATTCCAACAGGATTACCTGTAACTGCTTGGTAAGCCTTAAAGGAATCTTTTAATTCCCCAAGTACGTTTGGGAGTTGTTCTTCCTCTACAACCATGTCTGTTATTGAGTGTACGGTGTCCGTGTGAGCGATAACACATGGATACATGTCTGATTCGCCTTTAGTCACGTAAACGTTACCGTGTTGGTCAATTGTGTGGTTGTATCCTTTTTCAGTAAAATACTTGTCAAGATATTCAATCATTAAATATTCTTGGTAAGTTTTAGTCGGAATAGAAAGGACTTCTTTTAGGTGTTGAATTTTTTCTGGAGTCATTTGACTACAAAGATACAACAAATATTTTAAATTTCAAAAAGTTGATAATTTTTTAATAAAGAAATTAGTTGTTCAAATGTTAATGTGTATTTTTTAGACTTTGCTGAATACCCAATATTTTTTTGTATAACAACTGTTATTGAATTATCAGGTTCAACACCAACAATTGTAATTTGCGTATCTTTTAATGTTGGTATATCTTTTTTAACATTAAATCCAATCTTATTTACAACATAGTCAACAATTTTTTGATATTCTTGAATATCATCAAATACACCATCTTCTTCATCTACCAAATTTTCATAAAATTCATCCAATAATTTTTCAGATTCATAATTAAATCTTGAATTGAAAGTATCATCATCTTTATATTCGTAATAATTTTCAAAAATATCGCTTACCGATATTTCTTCATCAATCGCTGCGGTAATAACGGCTCTAATTGATTTTTGTGGTGAACCATATTTTTCATATAGTAACAACATGTTATCAACTGATGTGTAATACTTACGAAAACAAACTTTAGATTCAATACCAAGTGGTTGTAAAACATCACAATATTCATCATTAACACCTTTTTCAATTCCAACTGTGTATGCGTCATCTGTGGCATATTGATATTCATCTGTCATTTTTTCAATAAACCAATTGTGAGCATTTAAAACTTCCGAACATTTAGAATAATAATTATTCCTATAATCTTTCATCAATTCATCTTTTTGTTGGAGTAATGGCGATGCAACAACACCAATAATCTTATCTAATTTTTCTAAGTTATCATCATTTAATGATTGTAAAACGTAACCCTCCTTCCAATCTTCCTCGGCTGTATATGAATCAGTCCATTCAGTTCGTCTACCGTAACTACTTCCAGCAAATGATTCTAACTGTTGAATACTATAATCGTATAATTGATGTTTAAATAGTTTAAAATAATCTGCAGGGTCAAAAAATAACATAACATTTCCATCAACAATTTCAAAAGTTTCATCATCAATATTTAGTGTGGTATCTTGTTTACCACTCTTTTTATATTTCATCAAAGTTTGATAATCAGTTCCACCAATGTTTAAAATATTACTTAATATCTCATCAATTCCCGGCATTGATGCGTATAACACATCAAAATTTGAACGACTGTCTTGTTGGTCCCAAACTTCAGGTTTTCCAGTCTCAGGTATTCTAAGGGCAAATTTTGAATTTCGTAAATTAGTCCCTTTTTTGTTAATAACATAAACAAATTTTGAATTTTTAGTGTAATCGTCAAAATACCTTGAACTGTCTCTTGATGAAACACACCATTTTGTTTCTGCACCATAAACACAAGATGCTTGGTGTGTTAATGGTTGAACAATCAAATATTTTTGGTCTTCGTATAATTTTTTTGATTCGTTTTTTGCCTTTTTGACTTCATCAGTTGTATACGTCCTTCTTTTGATTTGGTCATAAAATTCTTTAATTGAATTTATATGAGGATATACATTAATGTCTTTTGGTGATTTAACAATCTTATCATATGATGTTGCAAAATTTTCTAAGTCACCACTTTTCAATCTACTTGCAAATTCTTCAGTATCTTTTTTGGAAACTCTTCTATCAATAAAACTCATCATATCACTGACTTGAGCCATACTATTTAAGAATTGAACCCAATTAAGTCCCTTAATTTCTTTACCCTGTGATAAAACCCATGGCAAATATTTTTTTGTTGGACTGGCGTCACGAGACCAAAGTGAATCAAATATTTCTTTTTTTAATTGTTCATTATCAGCATCTGTTCCCCAATCAATATCCAATGTTTTATATTCATTATATAAATCAGTTTGTTTGTCTTCCCTTAATAACCCCTCAAATAAGGTTCTTAGGTCCTCTGAGGGACCGTTGAGCATTACGTCAATATAATGTGACGTTTCCTCAGGTTTATCGTCAACACTACCGATATATTCATTTCTATCATCAAATTCACAATAAATTCTACCTTCAGGTGTTATGGTTAATGTAAATGTCAATCCACCACCCTCAATCATATATTGTTCGGTTCCAACATCAAAGTTGTCATCATATGTACAAGTAATTCTTTGTGTGGGGAAATCAAATTTTCCCAAAATTTCTTGTATTTTCGTAATATAAGAAAAATATGAAGCTGGTTGTCCGAAATAACTTATTTGTTCCATTATAAATAAATACTTTGATTTGGCACTTTGAGATAATATTTATATCTTTGTATAACAAATCACGGGTGGCTCCCTTAATAGTTAAGGCTGACCTTAAGCATCTGACGCAAGTCTATACAGGGGGCGAAAGTGATTTTAATGTTCTTTGAAACTATGGGGGTGAAATAGATTCGATTGGCGTGGCTAGTCAATGGATGCACGTATGAGCTGAGTTAACTCATTAAAAACTGATTTAAAAAATTAAACGGAAACGTTTTGAACAAAATGGCAGCTATCGGTTTAATCCGTGAAGATGCTTCTGTATTAGCTTAATTGTTAGTACAACACAGGTCGGGAGACATATAACCTAGGAACAGAAGTCTTGAAAGGTGTGGTTTCTATCTTAAAAGAAACAAACAGGGTGTAGGACATCCTTTAAGTCCTACCACCGTGGCTGAACGGTGTGAGAATTCAGATATTTTGGATTGTTAGAAAACAATAACCTAAACGTGTAGTATCTTTTGGTTTGGACGAACAAGACCGCAGGGCAGTACTGCGCATCTCCAGGCTTACAAATTGAATACCTCCACGTGGTGTGAGCTGGATAACGCTAAATTCAATAATCAATATGTTCTACCATTATATGTTAATGGTTTTCGGTTGAGTATAATATTAATTAAAATATCATTTTTTATTTTACCCATGTGTATTAATCTATGATGATTAGGACATACCATAATTAGATTTTTTATATCATTTTTACCTCCATCTTTAACTGGAACAACATGATGTAAATCACAAATTGTTTCATTCCACGAACAAATTTCACACCCTAAGTTATCAAAAATTCTTTTAATTGTTTTTAGTGATATACCGTTAACTTTTTGTTTTTCCCTATAATTTTTTAATTTACAATTTACTGAACAAAATTTTGAATTTTTAGATTTTGTCATATAATCTTCATTACAAATTTCACATTTTTTTAAAACCAAAGGTTGATTTATTGTTTGATTTTTCATCGCACATGACAAATTACAATATTTAGCGTTTCCTCTATTAACTTCTCTAGGGTCGGCCAAAAATTCAATATCACAATTATTACATATTCTTTTTATAGTTCTCATAATAGTATAAATATGTGGAGATTAGAAATATGTGGAGATTAGAAATAATATTTTTTTTGTAAATTAGAAAAATTGCAGTATCTTTGTATTGTTAATCACAACCACCATGAACACGACAACTAAACTCAACGCCAAAATCAGAAACTACGGAGGTCAAAATGACTTCGTCCGTAAAATGAAACAAGTAGTATTCCAATACGGAGGTCTAACTGAAAAACAAGCCGAAGCGGCTGAAAAAGCCTTGTCAGAACCAACAAAGGTAGATACACGTTTCCTATCTGACAATACAAGACAAATCGCTGACTACGCAGGTGAAAACACCTTCGTGTTGGATGTAAAAGGTAAGTTCCTTAAATACGGCACTTTGTCAGACGCACAAGTATCAGCTGCGAACAAACAAATCAAAAAAGAAAACGAAGATAAAAACCGAATGGACGTGAACATTGACGTAATCGGTGAAACAATCGTGGTAGGTCGTAACACAGGTGAGGACTTGAAAAAACAAAAGGGTTTGAACTTCAACCCACTTTTGTTGGACATCACAGAAGTTGTTACCTTGACTGCAAAAGCAGTAAAATTCAAAGGTAAATTGACAACCAAAAACTGTGGTGTGTGCAAATCATGTGGTCGTACCTTGACCGATGAGTTCTCTCGTCTAACAGGATACGGTAAGACATGTGCAAGACACTTGAAAGTTGAGTACATCAAAGACAAGTCTGAAGTTGAACGTTTCAACCAAGATGTTCTTGCAAGAATTGAAGAGATTGGTGAAATGGAGTTTTGGGTTCCTCGTCGTCAAATCAAAGTGTGGAACGGAGTTTCAGCAATGTTGTTGAAATTCTAATAAAACAAAAAACGATAAGTGTTTGATACTTCGGTATCAAATACTTATCATTACACAGAGTATATGGAAAAAGTATTAGTATTAAACAGCGATTACACACCCTTGAACGTAACAACAATGCGTAGAGGATTTGTATTGGTTGATAAGGGTAAAGCAGAGGTATTGAAGAAAGATGAAAATCCCATTGTTACAACTATTGGTAATTTTGTAAGACCTATCATCATCAGATTACTTAACTATATCAGAATTAAGAAAAATGCTAAGGACATAAGGATTTCTCGTTCACGAGTTTATCAAAGGGACGGTTACGCTTGTGTATATTGTGGAAATACAAAAAAATTGACAATTGACCATGTCATACCAAAATCTCGTGGTGGTGATAATACTTGGGAAAACATGGTCAGCTGTTGTTTTGATTGTAACTCAAGGAAGGGGAGTAAGACACCTGAAGAGGCTGGTCTGAAATTTAGGGTTCGTCCCTATAGACCCTCCGTTTTTTCTGAATTGGTTGCAGGTCGTGCTGCACATATTTGGGAGGAATTCCAACAAGATTTCTTTAGTTGTCCAAAATAATTTCTTATCTTTGTATAAGAAATAATTGCTCGGGTGGCGGAATAGGTAGACGCGCTGGTCTTAAACACCAGTGGATGTAGTCCTTACGGGTTCAATTCCCGTCCCGAGTACTAAAAGAAAAAGGTGTCTCACGACACCTTTTCTTAGATTTAGGACCCCTCCTTTCAGTTAAATGTTTATCCTATATGGAATTCCGAATCTCTTCGGCTTTAGCGTCCATCTTGTCGGACACCTTTTTGAGTTCTGAACAAATTTCTCCCATCATTTTGTCTTGTAAATCTCTGTGGAAGCTCTCATCACCCATAATTGTTTGAATTGAAGATTTAAATACCTGACCTGTTTTTGACCCTAATTCGGTATCAATCCCTGTTGCCAAGATATTATCACCAAAACCTTGTACCATTCCTTTAGACACTTTGTCTGTTAGAAATCTACAATCAGAAAAAAGTTTTGGAACATCTTCGTCACTTACTTTTTCAATTTCCGCCTTTACGGCATTTCTTACCCAACCATCAAATTCCATTTTATCTGAAATCCAATCAGCCAATCTTGATTTTACAGTTGGGAAAAAGTCACTATCAAAATCACCAAACAAACCTTGTAACATATTGAACAAAGATTCGTTAATTAGTTTATTTGAAAAGTTTTTATTTTGGAATGTATTAACTTTATGTATGGTAGTTTCAATTAGAGAATCCATAGTAGAACAATTTTTTAAAGTTCTAAAATGACCGTCAAGTATTTTACTTTCAACCACCAAAGAATTTTTGTTTTCCTTTTCTTCTAATAAAGCCCCACGCAATTTATTTCTAAGATTCATAACTATAAATATATGGTTGTAATTAAATATTCACATAATACGGACTATCTTTATCTTGTTGGATTCTAAATCTTTGTGAAATTAATGTATCTAACTTAGCTCTATCTTTTAAATCTGAAGATTTCTGACAATACAATATTTTGTCTTTAATTGGTTGTAGCTGTTCCTTTGTTATATTTGGTGCTTTGTTTACCTTTTTTAATCTTCTGTAATTTAACGCTTGCTCTGAGTAATAATCAAACAATGATTTACAAGTACCATATTCAGGAATACCGTTACCAACTGCAGTTGCGTAATCATTTAAATACTTCAACTCAATTGGTGTTGATGATGTTGTATTTGTTGATGGTGCGGTTGTCTTTTGTCCTGATGATGTTGAACACAACTGTTTGTATTGTTCAATACTACACAATAAATCTTTAGTGATATTACCATTTGTATTATCTAACTTATTTGTTCCTTTGTAGTTTATAACAAATGTGTTTAAATCTTCAGTGAAATAAGGTGTGGTGTCTTTTGTATAACCTAATGCTGATTTAACCCTAACAATGGTATCACTTCTATCATTTTTTCTTAATTCAGTGCCACCACCAATTATTGATTTAATTGTAATATTGGTAGCATCTTTATAGTTATCATCTTGAGTTTGTTTTTGTGGAATACGATTAACCACATTAACAGTCACTAAGTTTGATACTTGTTCTAAAATTTGTGATAAACCACCACGTCTTTTTAATTGGATTCCTTCAAATAATGTCTTTAAATATGTTTGTAGATTTGGTAATTGAGTATCAATTTTAGTTTGGATTTCTTCATCTGTTTTGTATTTAGAAATCATATTACCATATGCCGATAAAACTGAACCAAGATATGAAGATTCTTCATTGAATTTTTTACTTGAGTAATACTTAATCCATTTACCAATTTGTTGTGTATATTCAATATTCATTCTTTCATTATTAACTGAATAGAAAAATACTGAATCATTAAATTTATCAAATATTTGTTTTTCTTTGTCTACGGTTTCAGGTTGTTGTATGTTTCCATCACTATTTGATGATGAATTTTGATATGCACTACCGTATTGGGTAAAAGCTTTTTGTGTACTTGGTCCATAACTACCATATCCTTTACCTTTATTTAATTTTCCACCATTTAACCACGTTGGGTAATTGACATCTAACCAATCTTGAAATTGTTGTACGGTGCCAGGACCTGGAAAAGTTTTAACACCGCCACCTGATGTGTTATTTTTATTTACGTTTGTATTATCTTTTTTTTTAGTTTTGTCTAAAACAGGTTGTTCTTTTAATATTCTTGCAAGACCAACAACATTTTCGTTCATTTTTTGAACCCAAGGCCAAGTAAACATTATTTTACTAAATTCTGGATGCTCTTCCATCAATTTTGTTGAAACTTCAGTATATACTGTTTTTGGGTCTAATGATAATTCTAATAAATCAGATTCAGTTGGTACTTTTTTATTTTTAATGATTTCATTAAATAAATTTGTAATGACTTCTTTTGCTTTTACTGAACCTGCTGTTGACCAAATTCCATCAACATATCTTTTTAAATCATTAATGATTTTAGTTCTTGTTGTATAATCAAAATTAATAGTTTGACCATCTTTATTTATAACATTTAATATGATGCCCGAATCTGGATTATTAAATGGTACCCATTCAGAATTTTCATTTCTTGAATCCTGTTTAATTTGCATTTGTGAGTATCCATCTTCACCTCCGTAAGATTTGGTCACGGCATTCATTACTATGTTTATTGAATCTATTGTTGCAACATCATTTGTCATTACAGTTAAAAATTCAAAATCAGGATTTACACTATCATTACTAAAAATAATATTATCAACATTTGGAACTTTTTCACGTAAAAACTTTATAAAATTTTGACTTGAAATTTCTTTAAATTTTGATAAGAAATAAATAAAATTTATACCATCAAAATTTGTTGTTAAATTTTTAATTAATTCTTTAACTTCATCTTCAGTTGTATCAAACCAACTTTGTGTATTAAAAAAATCTTGAGCATATTTATCCATTTCCGCTTTATTTTCTTCTGTTATGCCATAAGCTGTCTCTTATACACATCTCCGAGCCCACGAGACAGGCAGAAATCTCGTATGCCGTCTTCTGCTTGAAAA